>Ga0265298_10000494_pt1 | contig 58735 bp, 58 predicted proteins | sample AusTroGonzalo_MG_3_FD_193486 | JGI IMG/M metagenome (GOLD analysis project Ga0265298, IMG submission 193486) | Bovine rumen microbial communities from tropical cattle in Woodstock, Queensland, Australia - Gonzalo_01 | ecosystem: Host-associated > Mammals > Digestive system > Stomach > Rumen ... | reverse complement strand
GTGGCCGATCAAGGAAACACGACACGGAAAAAACCACAACAAAAACTTTTAGAAGCCACACCACATCGCCACATAAAAAACAAGGGTGTGCCAAAACGTGACTTTTGACACACCCTCTTTTTTGTTGGAGGTGATGTTTTCGTGTACGCAATATGATTATTTGGCCCGCACAAAGTGCGATTCAAGCCACGCGGCTTGTTTTGTATCCAACTTCTTGGAAAGAATCTGGCGTTTTATTCCGTGCAGTTCCAGCTCGTTGCGTGTAAGGCCCGTGCCCATGTAAACAGGCGAAACATTTTGCAGTTTGAAGCAGGAATTATCAGGTTCAAACTTAGTTTTCCAATATTTGGCATCATCTCGGGTGCTGTTCACATCCACTACCTCCATTCTGTACATCACACGATTGTGGATTTTATCCGAAATGAAAAGATATACAATATCACCTAAATGAAGGTGTCTTTCGCCCCTTCCGCATTTCTTCCACCAATAGCAGAATCCCAGATCGCGGATACAACGGACATGGTCTATTGTGGATTCTTTGGCGATGAAAATGTAAGAATTATTTGTGTTTGATTTTTCACTTTTTTCCTGAAATCTTCGATTTATCATAGTACGTGTTTTTTCTTTTTAATTTATCATAAATAATTAAAACTGAATCCTTTCGTATAGCCACTTATTTTTTGGAAAGGTTGTCTGGAATACCTAAATGCAAATAAGGGAAACGATAAATTCACGCCTATAACGTGAACTTGTCGCCATCTTATTCTCGCATTTGGTCAAAGTTTTCCAGACATTTTTCCAAAGAGAACAAGAGCTTCAAGCTCAATATGTCTAATAAATTCCGCCAACCCTACGGCACAATGTACATTCAGATTGACGGGGCAAATGTAACAAAAATTCTCTATTGTGCCCGCAGGCCTAACGGCCTGCGATGAAAACATCACGTCCCACACCATGGTTCCTACCTGTGCCTGCAGACCTGACGGCCTGCAGCGCATAACAAAACCAATAGAACAATCACGGAAAATCACAATAATTGCGCAGTCCGTTAGGACTGCCTGCACTGGTAGAACATTACATGCCACACATTAAAATCGCACACCGGCAGGTGTGCGGGCATCTGACGGCCTGCAGCGCATAACAAAACCAATAGAACAATCACGGAAAATCACAATAATTGCGCAGTCCGTTAGGACTGCCTGCACTGGTAGAACATTACATGCCACACATTTAATCGCACGCCGGCAGGTGTGCGGGCATTATCATTACACAACATCCATCAAACGCACAATGGACAATATCACATTATCCAATATTTACAATTAATTGTTAAAATATTGATTATCATTATTTTATATAATATTTTATAAACACATCCGTTAATCAAATAATCTTAAACAAAATATAACTTTTATGAATAACACCTACACCCAAATTCACATTCACACGGTTTTTGCCGTAAAATACAGAGAAGCTCTAATCAAAGCCGACTGGCGCGATAATCTGTACAAATACATCAACACAATCATCAAAGAACAAGGACACAAACCATTAGCTATCGGCGGAACATCCAACCACATTCATATTTTGTTTGGGTTCCGCCCTTCACAATCATTATCTTCGCTGATGCTTCGTATAAAACGTGAAAGTTCTGAATGGATTAACCTTGAGGGATTCACGCCTTGCCGTTTTCAATGGCAAAACGGATACGGCGCCTTCTCGTACACAAAGAGCCATGTTTCTCGTGTAATCCAATATATCCGGAACCAAGAGGCACATCATGCAAAAAAAACATTTCGTGAGGAATACCTGAACATGTTGAGGAAAAACGATGTTAAATTTGATGAACGGTATATTTTTGATGATGTATCTTAAAAATCTGAATACCAATATTTGCCCGCAGGCCTAACGGCCTGCGATGAAAACATCACGTCCCACACCATGGTTCCTACCTGTGCCTGCAGACCTGATGGCCTGCAGGGCATAAGCAACATTATGAAACAGCTATGGTAATCACAATACTTGTGCAGTCCGTTAGGACTGCCTGCACTGGTAGAACAATCAATGGCCACACATTATTTCGCACGCCAGAAGGTGTGCGGGCATTATTATGTGATGGAAAATTACATGTCTGCGACACGCTCCAGTATCCGCTCCACCGCCACCTGGGCGTGGCGAAGCTCAGCCTCGGGGGTCTGGCCACCAACATGAGGAGTGAGGATGACATTCTCCAGCTGGGACAAGCGCTCCATGGCCGCCGGCCATTGCTCCTTGGGCAGGTTTTTCAATTTGGGGCTCTCGTACTCCAACACATCCAGACACGCCATCCGTATCTTGCCTGATTCCAAGCCCTTCACCACAGCTTCCGTATTCACGACCAATCCGCGCGAGGTGTTGATGAGCACAAAGGGTTTCGCGACATTCTCAATAAATTTCTCATCGATAAAATATTTGTTTTCAGGTATATAGTTCACATGCACGGAAATCACATCACACTTCCGCATGATAGTATCCAAGTCCGTCATCTCCGCATTACCATTTCCGGCGGCTGGGTTGTACCTGTCGTACGCATACACCTCGCAGCCGAGCGCACGCAACAACTTGGCGAAGGCCGGACCCGTGTGCCCGTAACCTATCAGCCCGTATGTGTACGAATGCAACTCCGTGCCCTTGTTCTTCTCACGATGCCACTCCCCTGCCCGCACCTCGCGGTCAGCAGAGGAAAGATGACGCAACGCCGCCAACAGGAATCCCAGACAATGCTCCGCCACCGCATTGGCATTGCCTTCGGGGGTAGAAATTACCTTAATTCCTTTTTTTTCAGCGTATTCCACATCAATATTCTCCACACCGGAACCGATACGCACGATAAATTTCAACGATGACTTGGAATCAATAATATCGCGATCAATCACAAAACGGCTCCGAATGACCAAACCATACAGGTCATCGGGAGCCGCCTTGAATGAATCGTATGTAAAAGTCATGTCGGTCTGGCACACAAAGCCCTCGCCGGACAGTTGTTCCGACAAATAAGGATGCACCCGATCGACAATCAGGACCTTTTTCATTATCGTTTGTTGGATTTCTCTACGGCTTTTTCCGCCTTCTCCAGTTCACGTTGCAACTTGGCAGGCAGCTCATCCTTCGCCATGCACTGGTGACATTTCATCTCCAGCGTGTACATACGGCCGATGCAATAGTTGGAGTGCTTGCAGGCACTACGCGTTACCTCACCCGACTGCAGTTTATTCACGAAATCAGTATCCTGAACCAACGCGCGAGCCATCTGGAAGGCCTCAAACCCGGAATCCAACACCATTTCCATGTCGGCTTTGTCCACCATACCGCCCACATAAATCAACGGCATCTTCAACTCCTTACGGAACTTCATGGCTGTGTCATAGAAATAAGCATCCTTGTACGGAACCGTGGGAATCACGATGCGACCTCCAAAGAAAAGACCGAGTTTCAGCCACCAGAACTTCTTCATATCCATGTAGTAAGCCAGTGTCTTGAGCGGCATGGCACCGCGCATCACATCCATCGGAGCCTTGCTCACGAAGCCGGCGGTGAGCACCAGTGCGTGCACGCCCAGTTTCTCAAGTTCCTTGGCCACAGTAATGCATTCGTCAACCTGCATACCGCTGCGAAAACCGTCGTACATGTTAGTTTTCACCACGATAGCCATATCATCCTTCGCCTCTTCCATCACGCGGGTGATGACGCGGCGCATGAAGCGCATACGATTATCCAAGGAGCCACCGTACTCGTCTTTACGATGATTGGTATAAGGCGAAATGAACTGGCTGATGAGATATCCGTGGCCGGCGTGCACCTCAATACAGTCGAAACCAGCGCGACGACACATATCCACTGCCTTGCCGAAAGCCTCCACAATCTCGTCGATGTCCTTAATGGTCATTTTACGGGTAAAGGTAGGTGAATAAAGGTTAAAACGGCCCGACGGAGAGAGCGGCTTGCAACCGCAGGTGGCGCGGTGCGTCATGTTGCCGCAGTGGCCGATCTGGATGGAGGCCTTGGCGCCTTCGGCGTGGATGGCATCCGTCAATTTCTTTAATTCAGGGATAATCTCTTCACGGAGCCAAAGTTGGCCATCAAATGAGAGGCCGCTCTGACACACAGAGGCATAGGCCACGGTGGTCATGCCGATACCGCCACGGGCAACGGCTGTGTGGTAGTCGAACAGTTCTTTGGTCGGGCGGTTTCCGTGCGCCATGTTCTCGAAAGCAGCGGAACGGATGGTGCGGTTACGCAGCGTAATAGGGCCAATCTGGCAAGGGGTGAAAATCTTTGATTCTGACATATTTAATGTTTTTAATAATTCTATCGAGATAATCTAGTGAAAATCCTATATGCGTTTTCCGTGGTCTGGTCAGCCACAGTTTGGAGGGAGACATTGAAGATGTCTGCAACCTTTTGTGCGATAATGGGAATATAAGCACTCTCATTGGGTTTTCCGCGGTGCGGAACGGGAGCCAGATAGGGAGCGTCTGTTTCCAACACCACATTATCCAGTCCCACATGAGCCACAATATCCTGGACCTTGCTGTTCTTGAAAGTCACTGTGCCGCCTACACCAATGGCAAAACCGTGTTTGACCGCCCATTCGGCCTCCTGGATGCCGCCGGAGAAGCAGTGCATCACGCCGGAGAGTTCGCCAGGACGGAATTGCTTGAGAATCTCAATTGCATCATTGTAGGCACTCCGAATATGCAACGACAGCGGTAATTTCCTATCGCGGGCCCAGCAAAGCTGACGGTAAAACGCCTCTCGCTGTTCCTTCTCAAAAGTGCGGTCCCAATAGTAATCCAAGCCAATCTCCCCTACTCCCACCATATTCGGATCATCCAAATGGGCTTCAATCTGGGCAAGTTCATCCTCAAAATCCGCTTTGGTATCTTCCGGATGAAGTCCGATTAAGACAAAAAAGTTGTTTGGGAACAAGGAGACCGCCTCATTCAGCCAGGCCAGGGTCTCGCGGTTGACACATCCCAGAATCATCTTGTCCACACCCGCCTCTATCGCGCGACGAGCCACCTCCTCGAAATTGTCGGGATAGCTCTCTCGGTACAGATGCGTATGGGTGTCAACAAAACGCATGGTTAGTTCAGATTCGTTTCGTCAACCCACTTCTCAATCAATTTCTCTTGTCTTTCCTTATCAGAAAGTTCTTCGGTCATGATTTTCTCGGCGATATTGATGGAGAAGTTGGCAATTTCGTTCTTCAGATCGGTGATAGCTTTCATCTTTTCCATTTGGATGGCCTGCTTGGCATCGGCAATGATGGATTGTGCCTCAGCATCGGCTTTCAGTTTGGCGTCTTCCTTCAATTTCTCACTGATGGCGCGGGCTTCATTAAGGATATCATCACGCTCCGTCTTCGCTTGCGCAAGCATCTGTTCGTGCATTAAGTTGAGATTCTCGAGTTCGGCGTGGACGCGTTCCGCCTCATCCAGTTGGTCCTGGATCTTCTTGTTGCGGCTGGCAATGCCTTGTGTGATTATTGGCCAGACATATTTAGCCAGAATAAAGAAGAAGATGCCAAAGCCGATGAGCATCCAGAAAATAAGTCCGAAAGAGGGTTTTATGAGTTCCATATTTAAGTCTGAGTTGTTTCTGAAATTTTGAAAAATGTTGAGGACCCCGCCAACCGCGAGGTCCTTCAACAAATTAAGCGATTGCAATAAGCAGACACACGACGCAGGCGAACAAAGCGACACCTTCAACAAAGGCGGCTGCCAAGATCATGTTGGTACGAATGTTGCCAGCTGCTTCAGGTTGACGAGCAATGGCGGACATGGCGTCTTTACCGATGTTACCAATACCGAGACCTGCACCGATGGCGGCGAAACCCGCACCAATACCAGCACCCATTTTGCCGATGCCAATGCCGGCGGCTGCTTGCAATAAGATGGTTAATAATGACATAGTTTTTTGTATTTATTGAGTTGATAATAAGGTTTATTCTGCCAATTGAATTTCCTCCTCTTCCTCCCCGCAGGCCGCTCCGATGTACATGGCACTCAACAAGGTAAAGACGAAAGCCTGGATGAAAGCCACCAGCAATTCCAAACAACTCATGAAGAGGTAGAGAAAGACTGACACAACCGAAACGCTGTAACCAATCGCCGGAGCCATCTGTCCGAAGATGAATATTAACGAAATGAAACCCAGCACGATAATGTGACCAGCTGTGATGTTAGCGAAGAGTCGCACCATCAGCACGAACGGCTTGGTGAACACACCGATTATCTCCACCAACGGCATGATGGGCAGCGGAAACTTCAGCCACCATGGCACACCCGGTGTATTGATAATGTCTTTCCAATACTCCTTCTTTCCCGAAAACTGCGTCACAAAGAAGGTCAACAGCGCGAGCACGCCCGTTACCGCAACATTGCCGGTAAGATTGGCACCACCAGGGAAAATGGGAATCAGACCCATCAGATTGTTGAAGAGGATGAAGAAAAACAGCGTGAGCAGGAATGGGGTGTATTTAGGGGCATTCTTGCCTAACGAAGGATTGATTATCTCATCCTGCAAGAAGACGATGACGGGTTCCACGAACGCCTGTAATCCTTTTGGAGCCTGATCAGGGCGGCGTTTGTACTGTTTGGCCACCGACAGGAAAATCCAAGTCATCAGAATCAAAGAGATGATCAGAGCACAGACATTCTTGGTTATGGAGATATCGAATTTGCACACATGGTCCACCGGGTAAACCTCACCTTCCTCCAAATGGCCGGTATAGTCATCCGCCAGTTTCACAATGCTGCCTTTCTGGTCGCCCCAGCCCAGGGCATAGCCCTTGTAGGCGGCTTCGCCATGGTGGAACTTGTTGGACATGAACGCCACAAAATGACCGTTATCAACCAGCATGATGGGCAACGGAATAGTCACGCTCTTGTCGTCCTCACCGCATATATGCCATCCGTAGTTATCGGTGACATGGTCTATGATAAACGGACCGGCATTGAATTTCTCTTCTTCCGCAGCCGATACGGATTGGGAGAAAAACGTCAGCAACAAAGCGACCCAAATGCCCAACCGCACAATATAAAAGTTTTTACAAGTCATAAAATATCAATTAGATACAATCCTAAAAAATCACTTACCCACCTTCACAAAAAAGCGGCGCAATATACGAAAAATTAATTAGGAAGGGCTGTGAAAAACAGCTTCGACAAGCGTAATGCTAATCTTTACCGTATTCGTTCCAGCAATCCGGAACAGCCTTCGATCACATCCCGCCATGTAGCTTCAAAATCGCCTGTGTACCAAGGGTCTGCCACATCGCCTGGACGAGATGTGTAATCCATCAGGAGAGAGATTTTTCCTTCCGTGTCATCCCCAAGCAAACGACGGAGATTGCGCAAATTGTTATGATCCATGGCAATGACATAATCGTAGTGCTTATAGTCGGCACGGGTGATCTGTCGGGCGGTCTTGCCCGCGCACGCAATCCCGTGCTCCGCCAGTTTCCGCCGAGCAGGGGGATAGACGGGATTTCCAATCTCCTCTGTAGAAGTGGCCGCTGAGGCTATTTCAAATTGTTCGGACAGCCCTGCTTCTGTCACCAATCGTTTCATCACAAACTCGGCCATCGGGCTGCGGCAGATGTTGCCGTGACAAATAAAAAGTATCTTCTTCATTTTCATTCTGCAAATAGATGACTAATACGCTCATACAAGTTCTCGGCACTAACCTCATCTCCCTTCACTGTCAGCTGCGCCATACGATAATACGGCAATCTCTGTTCCAGTCTCTCCTGCACATACGCGACCAAATCCTCTTCCGAAAGGGCAGCTGTCAGCGGGCGCTCTTTTTTGCTGTTTTTCAACCGCCGCACAAGGGTTTCTTCCGGCAGGTCAACATACACCGTCACGGCGTGCGCATTCATCAGCTGCATGGCATCCTGGTTAGCGGGCGTGCCACCTCCGGCGGCTATCACCATCCCCTGATCTTTCAGCATCTCTTTCAGCGTCTGGTACTCGCACTGCCGAAAAACAGATTCCCCATACTTCTGGAAGATATGGGGAATCGTAGCGTGGTATTTTTCTTCAACAGCATCGTCCAAATCGACAAACTCGAGGCCCAAGCGATGCGCCAGTGCGCGACCCAAGGTGGTCTTGCCTGCGCCGGAGAAGCCGACCAGAACAACATTGCGCACCATTACTGCATGTTTTCGAGAATGGCGTCAATAAGGTTCTGCGCGCAATCGGCAATGTCGGAGATGCGGGCGGGCAGCATGTAACAAGGCGTGGTGAACACCATGTTCTGCTTGTCCGCAATGACACCGGTCTGCTGGGTGTTGATGTGCTGGGAGCCGAAGCTGAGCACATTGGCAATGGTGCCCTCATCGTTGCCCACGGTGATGGTCACATCGCCCAACACCTTAGCAATCATTACGGGTGCGATGCATAGCGCGCCGATAGGCTTATGTTGGGCGTGAAACGCCTTGATGAGTTGGGCCACATCCTCACGCACAGTGCAGTTCTTGCCGTCGAATGCGTACGTGAACAGGTTCTTGGCCGCGCCATTTCCGCCAGGGAACACTAACGCGTCGAAATCCTCCACACGGCACTCTTCGATGGGACGGATGTCGCCGCGCGCGATGCGCGCGGCCTCCACCATCATATTGCGCTTTTCCTGTGTGGCTTCCTTTGTACAATGGTTCACCACATGGTATTGATTGTCGTTGGGTGCAAAGATGCTGTAGGTACATTCATTGCGGTCGATGGCCAACAGGGTCATCACGGACTCGTGGATTTCACTTCCGTCCAGAGAACCACAGCCACATAATATCACAGCAAATTTTTTCATATTCTCTTAATTTTATTGGTTTGTATCTTGCTGGACCATCATCCTTGTGCGGTCCAAACTATTGTAGAAATTACGATAGGCACTGCCCATATTCGGGGAGATTCCGTCCATCGCTTTCAACTGGGTCTCTGCAATATCCTGCAATTTCTTGACCGTGGCATTGTCTCCAGCCACCTCGGCAATATCCAGCAACTGATGGAGCTCCTGGAAATTGTTGGCGACAGCCTGCTGATCAAAATCGGGTTGGCGAATCAGGCGGGTGATGTTGTTGGACAAGCCCTGAGCATAATTGGCTGCCAGGTTGTCAAACTTCAATTCCTTGAATTTGGAAGCCATGGACTGGTCGGGATACCGGACATTGGTCATCAGATAATGCAAGAACATCATATCGTAATGAATATTATCCTCATGGATAGTCAAGGTGTTGTCGTCGCATTGGTTATACCAAGCAAAAAGCTCTGCCATCTGATCCCAGATGGATTTGGCCATCTCCATACCCTTCTGATTTCCGCTCGGCGTGTTCAGTTTGAAATAATCCTGCATATAGAAAATACAGTTCTGGGTATAACCATACACGTTGGACATGACGGATACATACGGGAAGACCTCATTCGGAAGAACTTTATTGCCTTGGTCAAAAGCCTGTTCGGCTTTTTCCACATCACCTTCTGCCAACAGCTGGTTGCCCAGACGGTTGTACAGACGGCGGACAAGGGAGATCAAACGGGTATTGTCCTCGCTATGATACACGCGGGTGTCATTGAGGCCACCCCAAGCGTACGGATAGGCATCGTGCTTGGGCGCATCAGGATGATTGAGGAGATCTTCACGGCTGTGGTCATTGAACACATTCATAAGATTGTTGTACAGAATCTCAGAATTGATACGACCCGTTTCATTGGAGCGCGAAGTCTTGATAGGCACCAATCTGTAAGCAAATCCCTCCAATTGGAAATAATCCTCCAGTCCGAGATAAGCCTCAGAACCAGTGGTAGAAGCATAATAGATAGGACGTTCCCAGTTGTTGGTGGCCAAAATGTCCATCATGACGATATAAGCCTTGGCCAGCGGGGTGACGCCCGGCTTACCCACGTTCCACTCCAAGCGATCCACGATGAGTGCGGAGTCCTTGGGGCTCACCGTCCCGTTAGCCAGCACCTTGGCCTTGTCAACCGGCAAAGAAAAGCTGGCAGGAATGGCGCGACCATTGGATCGGTAACCTTTATTCTGCGACAGCAGGAACAAGTGACGGGTATGGTCGAATTGCGGATCTTTGATGTAATTCATGACAGCGTTCAAATCCACAAACTGATTTTCACCGGGTTCGAGGTAGAGGACGTCACGAGTGCCATCCTTGTATTGACTCCAGGTCATGGAAATAGGCAGAGCTTCTGATGCGTATGCCTTGCGTTTCATCTGATCCACATACCAGCTGGTGCTGAGAAGCGAAAGGTTGCACACGCGCACGTCGGTACGGTAGCCTTCCACCTCCTGGGCGTACCACAACGGGAAGGTATCGTTATCGCCCAATGTGAACAGAATGGCGTTGGGAGCACAGGAATCGAGGTAATTCTTGGCAATGGCCAGGGCTGTGTAACGGTTAGAGCGGTCGTGGTCGTTCCAATTCTGGTTAGCCATCACGCAGGGCACCAAAGCGAAGCATATCACCGTGGTGAGTGCCGCACCGGCAATCTGCACCGGTTTGCTCTTGATTTTCTCAAACAGTTCATAGATACCCAGCACACCAAATCCTATCCATATTGCAAAAGCATAGAACGATGCGGCGAAAGCATAGTCACGCTCACGCGGCTGGAAAGCATACATGTTCAGATAAAACGCGATAGCCAGACCCGTCATGATGAACAACATAAACACCACAAAGGCATTCTGTGTGTCCTTACGGGTTTGATAGAAGATACCCACCAATCCCAACAGCAAGGGCAACAGATAATAGGTGTTGTGACCCGGGCGCTGCATGGCTTTGGGCTGATTGTTCTGATCACCTACCAAGGCTTTGTCGATGAAGGGTATTCCCGTAATCCAGTTGCCGTTCATGTTGTCACCACGACCCTGAAGGTCATTCTGACGACCGGAAAAGTTCCACATGAAATATCTCCAGTACATGTAGCCAAACTGATACGTTTGCAAGAATTTGATGTTTTGTTTCCAGGAAGGCGTGTCGTTACGGGCCAGCTCCCGGCGGGCTTCACGATCGGAAGGACTATCGCTGTTATAATGATTGTTCAGCCAATTGATGTACTCGCCCTGCTTTTCGGACGACCACATTCTCGGGAAAAGCATACAACCAGACGGGTCGTATTGCAGCTTCTCGCCCTGACGGTCGTTGGAAACCACATAGCGTTTGGCATTCTTGTCCTTTACGTAAACAGGCTTGCCGTTTTCGGCATTGATCACCTTTGTGTTGTAGCTCTGACCGTAGAACAAGGGATAGGAACCATATTGCTCACGGTTCAGATAGGCCAACAGAGCCACCGCGTCTTCCGGGTTGTTCTCGTCAATGGTCGGGTTGGCGTTAGAGCGGATGACCAGAGTGAAGAAGGTGGAATAACCGATAAGCAACATCATGAAGCAGAAAGTGCCCATCAGCAACACCGGTTTGTTTTTCTTGTAGCCAGCCATAATACCCCAGGCAATCAAGGCCACGAGTATCAGGAAGAAGAAGATGGTTCCGGAATTGAACGGCATGTGCAGCGAGTTCACAAAGAACAGGTCGAACTTTCCAGCCAAGTTCACCACCTGAGGGATGATACCCCAGAGGATGAGGCCGAGCAGCACCACAGAGCCGCAAAGGGAGAGGAACACACCCCATTCTGCCTTCGACTTCAGCGTGCCCTTCGTCGCGCACATCACAAACAACGGGACTGTGATGAAAATCCATATCAGGAACATCCACAAAGTGGAGCAGAAGAAAGCGAAGAAGAAGGATATGATAGCCATGGTGAGCACTGCGCCCATGCCAGTGGCATTCTTGGAAAGCTTATAATAAACAATCAGCACGATAGCCGGCAGGGTCAGCAAGTTCAGCAAGTGAACGCCGATGGAGAGGCCCACCAGATAGGCGATGAGGACAATCCAACGGTTGGGGTTGACATCGGCCTTGGGATTATCATACTCTTCGTCCCACTTCAGAATACACCAGAACACCAGAGCTGTGAAGAAGGAAGACATGGCGTAAACCTCACCCTCCACGGCGGAGAACCAGAATGTGTCACTGAACGCGTAAGCCATGGCACCCACGAGAGCGGCGCCTATCACGGCTATGAAGCGAGGCGTATTCATCTCACCGTACTTGGCCACAAGTTTGCGTGCCAAACGCACGATGGTAAAATAGAGCAACATGATGGTGAGGCCACTGCAGACGGCTGACATGCTGTTCACGCAGAACGCCATCTTGGTCGGGTCTCCGCCGGCAAACAGCGTGCAGATACGACCGATAATCTGGAAAGTGGGTGCTCCAGGGGGGTGACCCACCAGCAACTTCGAAGTTGTAGCGATGTATTCACCACAGTCCCACCAGGAGACTGTCGGCTCGGCGGTCATGATATAAACGGCAGAAGCCACAATACCGATGATCACACCGAGAATCGTGTTAATCAATTTTTGCGTTTTATTCATTATTTTTAGGATTTATATTTTTTTGCTATTGCTTTTAGCCATTGGCCATCAGCCTTTCAACTCTCAACTCTCAACTTTTAAAGCGTTGCCGCCTTGAATTGTTGCAGGAAGCGGACATCGTTTTCAAAGTAGAGACGGATGTCGTTGGTCCTGTACTTGAGCATTGTCATACGTTCGATGCCGAGACCGAAAGCAAATCCGCTGTATTTTTCGCTGTCGATACCGCAGTTTTCCAGCACGTTGGGATCCACCATACCGCAGCCCAAAATCTCCACCCAACCGGTGTGTTTGCAGAGGTTGCAGCCTTCGCCACCGCAGATGTAGCAGGAAACATCCATTTCGGCGGACGGCTCCGTGAACGGGAAGTAGGACGGACGCAGACGGATGCGCACATCGGGACCGAACATACGTTGGGCGAAATAGAGAAGGGTTTGTTTCATGTCTGCAAAGGAAACCTTCTCGGCCACATAAAGGCCTTCCACCTGGTGGAAAATGCAGTGGGCACGGGAGGTGATGGCCTCGTTGCGGAACACGCGACCCGGGCATATCACGCGGATCGGCGGTTGTTGTTTCTCCATGGTGCGGACCTGCAACGAAGAGGTGTGCGTGCGCAGCAGCACGTCGGGGTGCAATTCCACGAAGAAGGTATCCTGCATATCCCGAGCCGGATGCTCTTCGGCAAAGTTGAGCGCGGTGAACACGTGCCAGTCGTCCTCAATGTCGGGACCAGTGACTGCCGTGAAGCCGATGTCTTCGAAAATGCGGCGCACCTGGTTCATCATGATGGAGATGGGGTGCATGGATCCCAATGGTATATTGGCCGACGGGCGGGTGACATCCGCGATGGTGTTGAGCGAGCATATTGCTGCCTCCATTTTGGATTTCTGTTCCTCAAAACGCTGCTGAGCCTTGTCTTTCAGCTCGTTGAGCATCTGTCCAAAGCCTTTGCGTTCCTCCGGCGCAATGTTCTTGATCTCGCCGAACATGGACTGCAACTCGCTTTTCTTGCTCAAGAAATTGAGACGGAACTGTTCCAGCGCTTCGGCATTCTCGATTTTGTAATTTTCAATTTCTGCTCTTATTTCGTCTATTGATTTCATACGATAGATGGGTGAAATTGGTAAAAGGGGTTAAAGGGGTAAATGAGGTAAAAGGGTTATTTTAAAATCGTGACACTGAGTATTTTTATATCTTCTGTCGGGCGGTCGAACTGGTCCTTGGGCTGGGCGGCGATTTTATCGACCACTTCCATGCCGCTAAGCACCTGTCCGAACACAGTGTAGTCGCCATCGAGGAACGGGGCGCCGCCGAGAGTGGTATAGACCTCACGCTGCTCGGGGGTGAAAGTCTTGCCCGTACGCTGTTGCAGCATGTCGAGATAGGCGTTGTCATAGGGTTTACCGTCCACAATGTAGAACTGTGAGGCGGACGAGGACTTGGCCGGGTTGTTGTCGCGGGCCGCGGCCACAGCACCTCTGCGGTGGTAGAGCGTAGGCACGAATTCGGCCGGAATGCGGTAGTCGGGGCCTCCGGCGCCCAAACGCTGGCCCGGTTTCGCGGTCTTGGAGTCCGGATCTCCCGTCTGGATCATGAATCCTTGGATGATACGATGGAACAATACTCCATCGTAGTATTTCTCATTCACCAACTTGATAAAATTGTCGCGGTGTTGCGGCGTCTCGTTGTAAAGCGCAATCTTGATGTTGCCTTTGGTGGTTTTAATCAGTACTTCTGTCATCTTTTCGGGTTTGGTTTCTGCCTTAGATTCCTTCACGGGCTCTGTTTTCGCCATCTCCTTCTCCATTTTCTTAGGAGAAGAACATGAAGATAATATCATGATAGACAATAGGATAATACTTAAAAAACGTTTATTCATAGCGATTTCCGTTAAAAGGCGCAAAGATACAAAAAATGAGCATACTGTAACAGCCTGATTATTTACTGGAACCTATCTCGTGCGTGTTGAAATATTCTTTTCCGGCATCGTAGCCGATTTTATACAGTTCGTCCACGTATTTGAAATCAAACAACCAGTAATCTTGAGGATCAATCATGACCACATCCGTGAACATATCCGCATGCTGAAATGAATTCATGTATGGAATGCTGAAGGCAGGGCGCAGCCAAAGGGAAGCAATATCCCGTTTAGGCTGCGGCTTCTCGAGCAACAGCAGCGAACCGATCCGAATGTCACAGCGTTCATCCAGAAGAGGCTGAATGGGCATATTGTCATATATGCCACCATCCACGTATGGGCTGCCGTCTATCCACACCGGGGAGAAAACAATGGGCACGGCGGAGGAAGCCATCACGTATTTCACGAGGTCGCCACCTGAACCTTTATATACTGGCTTGAGAGAGTCCACGTTGAACGAACAGCAGTAGAAGGGGTATTTCAAGGAATCGAAGCTATTGTGCGGCACGTATTTCAAAAGCGTTTTCTGGATACGATTGGTACTGATGAGACCACCTTTCCTATGCCAAGAAAAAAGCACGATACCCGTCAGGCGGTCCATTTCTTCGTCTTTAATATACTGCAGGATTTCTTCCGGAGAATTGCCAGCAGCATACAGCATGCCTACGATAGCGCCCATGGAAGTGCCCACAATGCAGTCGGGTTTGATTCCGGCCTCATCCATAGCCTGCAGGAATCCCAGATGTGCATACCCTAACGCAGCACCTCCTGCCAAAGAAACACCGACTTTCTGGGAATGGGCCGTATGCGTGCCCATCATCATCATCGCAATAACCATAATTCGCAACATTAATTTCATAACACAAAAACTTTGGGCTGCAAAATTACATTTTTTGACAGAAGAGGCCAATCTTTTTGTATCTTTGCACCCTCAAAATATGAGTGAGTAAAATTTAGAAAAATGCGTCCAGATTTTAGTAACGTAGATTTTAAGAAAGTCCCTGAAAGCCAGGAAGATTTTCGTAAATGGGAACAAGAACACAATATTTCCGCCGACTGGATGACCGCCGAGCAGATTCCTGTGAAACAGGTATATGGTGCGGATGACTTGGCCGGAATGGAACATCTCAATTACACAGCTGGTATTCCGCCCTACCTGCGCGGACCCTACTCCATGATGTACGCCTTCCGTCCGTGGACCATCCGCCAATACGCCGGATTCTCCACCGCCGAAGAGTCCAATGCCTTCTACCGCCGCAACTTGGCTGCCGGTCAGAAGGGTTTGTCCATCGCCTTCGACTTGGCCACGCACCGTGGCTACGACTCCGACCACCCGCGCGTGGTGGGCGACGTGGGCAAAGCAGGTGTGGCTGTGGACTCCATCCTGGATATGAAGATCCTCTTCGACCAGATTCCGTTGGACAAGATGTCCGTCTCCATGACCATGAACGGCGCCGTGCTTCCGATTCTGGCCTTCTACATCGTGGCCGCCGAAGAGCAGGGCGTGAGCATGGACCAACTGTCCGGCACTATCCAAAACGACATTTTGAAAGAGTTCATGGTGCGCAACACCTATATTTATCCGCCGTTGCACTCCATGAAAATCATCGCCGATATTTTCGAGTTCACTTCCAAGAACATGCCGAAGTTCAACTCCATTTCCATCTCAGGCTACCACATGCAGGAAGCAGGTGCCACCAGTGACATCGAGCTGGCCTACACACTGGCCGACGGTTTGGAGTATCTTCGCGCAGGTGTGAACGCTGGCATGAGCGTGGACGACTTCGCCCCGCGTTTGTCCTTCTTCTGGGCTGTGGGCATGAACCACTTCATGGAGATTGCCAAGATGCGCGCCGCCCGTATGCTGTGGGCCAAGATTGTGAAACAGTTCAACCCGCAGAATCCCAAGTCACTGGCTTTGCGTACGCACTGCCAGACTTCCGGCTGGTCGCTCACGGAGCAAGACCCGTTCAACAATGTGTGTCGTACCTGCGTGGAAGCCATGGGCGCCGCCCTGGGCCACACCCAGTCACTGCACACCAACGCTCTGGACGAGGCCATCGCCCTGCCGACCGACTTCTCGGCCCGTATCGCCCGTAACACCCAGATCTACATTCAGGAAGAAACCAAGATCTGCAAGTCCATCGACCCGTGGGCAGGTTCTTACTATGTGGAAAGCCTGACCCACCAGATTGCCCACCGCGCATGGAAACACATCCAGGAGATTGAATCCTTGGGCGGTATGGCCAAGGCTATCGAGACGGGTATTCCGAAGATGCGTATCGAGGAGGCTTCCGCTCGCAAGCAGGCCCGTATCGACTCCGGCAAGGAGGCCATCATCGGCGTGAGCAAGTACAAATTGGACAAGGAGGCTCCCATTGAGACACTGGAGGTTGATAACACCACCGTGCGCGAGGCCCAGCTCAAGCGTTTGGCCGAATTGCGCGCCAACCGCAACGAAGCTGACGTGAAGGCTGCCCTGGCCGCCCTGACCGAGTGCGCAAAGACCGGCAACGGCAACCTGCTCGACCTCTCCATCAAGGCCGCCCGCGTGCGCGCCTCCCTCGGCGAGATCTCCGATGCCCTCGAAGAAATTTACGGACGTTATAAAGCAAAAATAAATCTGATTTCCGGCGTGTACAGTGCAGAACAACAAGACAACGCAAGCTTCAAGAAGGCCTGCGAAATGTGCGATGAATTCGCAAAGAAAGAGGGCCGTCGTCCTCGTATCATGATTGCCAAGATGGGCCAGGACGGCCATGACCGTGGCGCCAAGGTGGTGGCCACCGGCTACGCCGACATCGGCTTCGATGTGGATATGGGACCGCTGTTCCAGACTCCCGAAGAGGCCGCCAAACAGGCTGTGGAAAACGATGTCCACATTCTGGGTGTCTCTTCCCTCGCCGCCGGCCACAAGACGCTCGTACCGCAGGTGATTGAAGAGCTCAAGAAGCTGGGCCGCGAAGACATCATGGTCATCGTGGGCGGTGTCATCCCGCCGCAAGACTACGACTTCCTCTACAAAGCCGGCGCCGCCTGTATCTTCGGACCCGGCACCGTCATCAGCGACAGTGCAATCAAGATGCTGGAAATCCTGATGCAGGAGTAATTTGGATTAACGAAATGAATTGATATTCCCATCAGGGGCAAGGCTGCAAGGCTTTGTCCCTGTTTTATTTTTGCGGAATCTTGATTTTCTGCCCTACCTGAATGGAATTGATGTTGCTGAGATGATTGTACGATGCCAAAGCCGCAGCAGTGGTACCATATTGGCGGGCGATGGAGGACAGGGTATCACCCTTCTTCACGATGTGCGTGCGGATGATGGGCTCAGCGGGCGTCACAACCGTCGTGTCCTTGTTCACCACTATCGGCTCACGAATTTCATTGCCAGTGTTCAGCGAGTCCGTCGGTGTCACTGTGGACGTGCTGTCTGTGGGCACAGGGGCCGCTTTTACTATCACCGTGGAACCTTTTCTGATCAACAACTTCTGTCCTACCTTCAAGCTATTACTGTGCAAACGGTTCAACGATTTAATCTGGTTGACACTGACACCATATTTGTGGGAGATGGATGAGATGGTCTCCCCCTTCCGCACCGTATGGTATTTGCTGGGCGTGACCTTCACAATGTCGCCATTGGCATTGGTGGTCAGGTTTTCCTTGTTGAGGTCGCGGGCCGGGCTGAAAAAGTCGTTGTAACGATGCTTCTGAATCGTGTCCTTCATCGCGATGAACCGGAGAATATCGTTGGAGCGCAAGCGCAGGGGATATTGCTCATTAAAGGCCGGGATGATTTCACGCTTATATTGCGGATTCAAAATTTTAATCTCATCCATGCTGATATCCAGCATCTCGGAGATCTGCATGAAGTGCAATTCCTTGTCCACCATCACCGTATCCACGTCCGTGGGAATGGACAGGTGGGCAGGGCTGATGCCATAGAGATTGTGATAGGTCATCATATAATACGCACCGATGAAGGCGGGGAAGTAGTTCTGGGTCTCTTTGGGCAGGTAAGGCGACACGCCCCAGAAGTCGGTTTTGCCGCCGGAGCGCTGGATGGCCTTGCGCACGTTGCCCGCACCACAGTTGTAGGCGGAGATGGCCAGCCCCCAATCGTTGAAAATATTGTACAAATCACGGAAGTGACGCGCAGCGGCATCTGTGGCCTTGTACGGGTCACGCCGGTCATCTACATACGTGTTGGCCTGCAAACCATAGAGCTTGCCCGTATTGTACATAAACTGCCAGATTCCCGTTGCACCGGCGGGAGAGACCGCCGTAGGGTTCAAAGCGGATTCAATGATGGTGATATAAACCAACTCCTCCGGCACATTGTATTTGTCGAAAATCTCCCGCATCCAAGGATAATAGTACTGCGCCAGCCCCAGAATCACAGAAGAGGAACGCTGCCGCTGCACAGAATAGAGCTCAATGAACCGCTTCACCTTGTCATTATACGCCAAGGGTACTGCCGTGACAATCTGCGACAACCGCTTGAAAATCATCGTGTCGTTGTTGTCGTAAGCCGTCGTGTCGTCTTTGTACTTGGATAGCACGGAACTTTTATTGGACAACTCGTTGCGCACATAGAACAGATTCAACATGGAATCCATCTTCCGAATCTCCTGACGGGTGAAAATATCGGAATCCACAGTGGAAATCGAATCCATATTGGGCGTACCCTGACCTCCATCATCAGCATTTTGTGCATAGCCGATGCCAAAGAAGAGAACACTGCATAGTATGGTTAGAATCCGATATTTCATATATAAAAGCCGTATTACTTACGGAGAAAACACTATTTTATTGTATAATCATTCCATTTTATTTCCTTTCCATCACTGAATAAGGTAGTTATCATCACTATTCCATCCTCATTATAATAGGTCCAGGGGCCGTCCTGCAGGCCTTTGACGTATTTTCCGGTGGTTTTGATATTGCCATTTTCCCAATAGGCGGTGTATTTGCCATGTCGCACGCCCTCGTCATAGCGAATCTCAAAGGCTATGCGGCCATTTTCGTAGGTGGTTTTCCATAAACCCTCCTGTTTGCCGCCTTCATAATGGCCTTGTTCTACAGCATCGCCGTTACGGTAAAGCCATACGCCTTCTTCATAGCCGGCCACATAGCTTCCTTTCACCAACGGTGTCCCGTCTTCATCGTATTCCACATACTCTCCTTCGGCGTCGCCATCCTCGTAATGGGCCACTATCATCGTGTCCCCAGTAGAGTAAAACCAAATCCATTCGCCCGTCTTCTCACCTTTGCTGTTGTATTCGCCGGTAATTTCCACCGTTTTATCAATAAAGTAGAAATTCCATTCGCCGATGGGCTTGGAGTTCTTGTACTTGCCTTTGGAACGGAGCTCGCCAGTGGGATAATACTCTTTCCATAGTCCCTGCCGCAGGCCGTTCATGTCTGTGATGCCCTCATAGCGCATCCAGCCCTCCTCAAACACATAGCCTTTGATAATTTTGCCTTCGGCGTCAAACTCGCGGCGGATGCCATCCTGTTTGCCATTGTAGTAGGTGGCTATGACGGAAGGTTGACCATTGCTGTGGTAAGCCGTGCGCTTCTCCATCTGCTTGGTTTCCTTGGCATCCGTCACCAGCTGGTCATTCTCATATTTCTCCACATAAAGGAAATTGCCACCCTCATCATAAAACTTGAAAAAGCCATGCTTCTTGCCATTGAGGAAACTGCCTTCCATTTTCAGCTGGCCGTTGTCCCAGAAAAACTTCCAACCACCCTGTTTGAGTCCATGTTCGTCGGTGCGGTTGATGCGCTCCCTCCGGCTCATCACGCCACGGTAATAGTTGGCGACGGCAATCACCAGTCCGGTACGGTCATACTCCTTGGCCAGGCCGTGGGGCTTGCCCTCAAAATAGGGCACGGTCTTCTTGAGCCAGCCGGCTGTGTCGTACGTGCGCACAGCTCCCACAATGGTATCTTGCCTCCATTGTGAAACCGTGTATTCCCGAGGGAAATACTGAATCTGCTCACCATGCTTCTTCCCTTCCTTATAATGGATGGTAAAACTCTTTCGACCGTCAACATAGAAGGTCCACAGACTATCCAACAGCAGGTTCTTGCGATTGCCTTCAGACACTAACCTGCCATTTTCATCATAGGATTTCCACCAGCCATCGGGTTGGCCATTTAGCAAAAAACCCTCGCTCGACTTGACGCCGGAAGGGTAATAATAGGTTTTGTATTGATGCAAAGAAGTGGAATCTTGTGCTATGCTGAAGGTGTAAGCCAACAACACACAGAACAAAAGATTCCATTTCTTCATTTGAAATCCGATTTAATCAGACGAGATTATTATCTTGTACCACTAAATTTGATGATTTCCACTCGGGTCTGCAGCAAATCATTTAATAAGGCTACGGTATAGTACACCGTCATGTCCAGCCTGTCGCCAGAGAACGTGCACTCCACCGTTATGTCTTTCACGACTTCTGAAGAAGTATCTATATAGTTGCTTTCACCAATAATGGAAGTAAGCACGTTGGTAATATAGTCCACATTCTCGCTTTTGGTTTTATAAACACCTGTGGAAACATTTTCCAAAGGAAGGCAATAATAAAGCAGGATGCCATTTTGAGACAACGGGTTGTTGGAGATGGTCACAGTACCATCTTTGGTTTTGCCGTCCTGTTTGATAAAGGTGAATATTCCACTGTATTTTCCTGCGTATTTAGCACCTTCACCATTCGTACAGGCAGCGAAGCCCAAAACTAAAAGCAAAAAAAGAGGAAATAATTTTTTCATTGTAGTAGATTTTTATGATTCGGGCGGCAAATATACAAAAAAGTATTTTGGCAGGGAGAGCGTTTGTCTTTTTTGTACTTTTGCGCGGTTTATGAAAAAAGGAATCATATATATTATAGTATGCTTGCTGATTGGAATCGGTCTTTCAGGTGCTTCGGCGCAAACTGGAGGCAGACATGCATATAATTTCCTCAATTTCAACTACTCAACACGCCAGATGGCGCTGGGAGGCGGTCTGATTTCCGTCTATGACAACGACCCGACACTCCTGATCATGAACCCTTCCTATATCGGCGAGCGTCACCACAACAATCTGGTTCTGAATTTCACGGACTATTTTTCCAATGCCAACTATCTCTCTGCCCTCTACGCATACACTTTCCCGAAGGCCGGCAGTTTTGCCTTCTCCGTGAAAGCTGTGCCATACGGCAGATTCATGGGCACCGATGCCTCGGGATTGGAAACCGGCTATTTCACCGCCGGCGACTACGCGATAAGCCTCGGCTGGGGCCGCGAACTGTCGCCGAATTTCACCATCGGGGCTAACCTCAACCTGTTGCTGTGCACGTACGAGTCCTATACCTCTTTCGGCTTTGCCGTGGATGTGGCTGGCAGCTATCACAACCCCGACAAGCGGCTGTCACTGACCCTGCTGGCCAAAAACATAGGTTCGGAAATAAAGCCTTTCGTGGCTGGCCAAGTGGAGACGCCGCCCTTTGACTTGCAATTGGCCCTCTCGCAACGCCTGCAACACGTACCCATCCGCTACCACATCTCCCTGCACTCGCTTTACCGCTGGAACATGAACTATTATGGCGACGGCAACCCGTTCCTGCAAACGGACGCTTTCACCAACACGATAAAATATCCCTCGAAAGCCGCGCAGTTCTTCGACAACTTCTTCCGGCACATCATCTTCGGATTGGAGATTGAGCCCATACAGTATATTTCCATCCAGGCCGCCTATAATCACAATGTACATCAGGAGATGAAAGTTGTGGCCCGCAGCTCCCTAGCGGGGTTCTCATACGGCCTGAGCATCAACGTCAAGGGCATCCGTTTCGGCTTTGCACGTATGCACTATGCGCCCGGAGCCACGCCCAACTGCTTCAATTTCGCGCTGGATTTCGGTGAGCTGTCGAAGATGCACCAAAGCAACAAGGCTAAAAAACTGCAACGAATGACCGATTAAATTTTGCCAAGATGATTCCTTTTTCCCCTCCCCATATTGACGATGCGATAGTGAACGAGGTAGTGGCCGCCCTGCGTTCGGGATGGATAACCACAGGACCGCGCACCAAACTTTTCGAACAGAAAATCGCCGAATATTGCTGCATAAAGAAAGTTTTGTGCGTCAACTCCGCCTCCGCCGGATTGGAACTCATGTTGCATTGGTTCGGCGTCGGACCCGGCGATGAGGTTATCGTGCCCGCCTACACCTATACAGCCACAGTAGAAGTGGTGGTCCACTGCGGCGCGACACCCGTGATGGTGGACGTGAACCCCGACTTTCTCATCTCTGTGGAGAACATCCGCAAAGCACTGTCACCCAAAACCAAAGCCATCATGCCAGTGGACATTGCCGGTATGCCTTGCGATTATGAGGAGATTATGGCCGTGGTAAACGATGAAGAGGTTAGAAGAAACTTCCAACCAGCCAATGAGACCCAGGAACGACTGGGCCGTCCGTTGGTGCTTTCCGATGCCGCACACTCGCTGGGCGCGTGGTACAAGGGCAAACACACAGGCGCGGTAGCCGACATCACCGTGTTTTCGTTCCACGCGGTTAAAAACCTGACCACTGCCGAGGGCGGCGCTATATGCCTGGCTTTGCCGGACAATTTTGACGCTGAAGCCATCTACAAACAGCTGTGCGCCTTCTCGCTGCACGGGCAATCAAAGGACGCACTGGCCAAAACCCAGGTGGGCAACTGGCGCTACGACGTGTATGAGTGCGGCTACAAGTGCAACATGACCGACATAGCCGCCGCCATGGGTTTGGTGGAACTTGACCGCTATGACGCCATGATTCTGAAACGCCGAAAGGAGATTTTCGATGCCTACACGCAGGCTTTTGGGTCAGACGACCGCTTCCAGATTCCCGAATATGAGACAGCGGACAAAACATCTTCCTATCATGTTTATGCCCTGAGAATCCGAAACATTACCGAGGCACAGCGCGACACCATCATGCAGCGCATCTTCGAGCAGGAGGTGAGCGTCAATGTGCACTTCATCCCGCTGCCCATGCTCACAGCATACAAAAATATGGGCTACAACATCGCCGATTACCCTGTTTCCTACGACAACTACTCCCGCGAAATCAGTCTGCCCGTCTATTACGACCTCACGGACGAGCAAGTGAGACAAGTAATTGAAGCGGTAAAAAACTCACTGTATTCATGATTTTTTTATTTTTGTAACATAAACAATGATTATCAGAAAGGAAATAATTATGGAATATACGATATTGATACACAAGGACGAAGAAAGCGGATGGTACACGGGAAAATGTGTTCAAGTTCCCGCTGCAATGAGCCAAGGCAAGACACTTGACGAGCTGATGGATAATATGAAGGATGCTATTAGTCTTGTGTTGGATTATTACAAGGAGCAGGCACGTTCCCAACACGCCAATGACCGCGTGTTTTATAGAAAATTAGCCATGGCATGAAACGAAATTTATTGATTAAACACTTGCAATCAAACGGATGCCTGTTTGTGCGCGAGGGTACACGACATTCACTTTATTTTAACCCTGAAAACGAAAGAACTGCTGCTATTCCGCGTCATTCAGACATAAATGATTACTTGGCAAAAGGAATTTGCAAGGAACTTGGCATTCCAATAGTGGGAAGCAACTAAAGACTAACTCTCGGGTCAAGCCACCCGTAGATGATATCGCATAAGATGTTGATGATGATGAGGACGATGGAAACGTAGAGTAGCGAGCCCATCACCACAGGAAAGTCGTATTTGTCGAGGGCGTCCACAATGACCACGCCCATGCCTTTCCAGTCGAAGATATATTCCACGAACACCGCGCCGGCCAGCAATCCGGCCAGCCAGCCAGATATGGCAGTCACCACAGGGTTGAGCGCATTTTTCAGCGCATGTTTGGTGATGATGACACTCCGCTTGAGACCCTTGGCCTTGGCGGTGCGAATGTAGTCCTGCGACAGCACATCCAGCAGTGAATTTTTGGTAAGTTCCACCACCACCGCCAACGGGCGGATACCCAATGTCATGGCAGGAAGTATGAGATTTTTGAGGTCCAAGTACTGGCCTGCGCCGTAATCATCCACGGTATAAAGGCTGCCGAACATGCTCAAGCCGGTAACATCGGCGAGCAGAAAAGCGAACACCCACGCGAAGAGAATGGCGGCGAAGAAGGAGGGCACCGACATGCCGAGAGTGGAGAACACCAGTGCCACATGATCGAACCATGTGCCCTTGTACAGGGCGCAGAAGATGCCGATGATGATGCCCACGATGAGGGCAAAGACAATGGAGACCACTGCCAACAACACTGTCTTCGGGAACGCCTCCGCTATGATCTCGCCCACGGGCCGTTTGCTCTGATATGACCTCCGGAGGTAGGGGGCTTTCAGCACCACCGCCGACTTGCCCAAAGGCAGAATCTTCAAGTAGTGATAATCGTTATCGTCCAAATAGAAGAAGGATTCCGTATCCTGGGTTTTGTGCCACGAAATGGGCGAAACATCATTGAGATAGGCCAAATACTGCACACCAAGGGGCAGGTCGAGCCCCATCTCCTTGCGAATGGCCTCCTCCGTCTGCAGGTCGCTGCGCTGGCCCATCATCATACGGGCGGGGTCGGAGGGAAGCACAGTGAACAGGAAGAACACCAGTGTCACTACACCCAGCATCATCAGCAGGCCGTATAATATTTTCTTGACGATGTATCGGAGCACGTATTCAGTTTTTCTGTGGACTACAAAAGTACGAAATTTGCCGTGTGAATGTGAAAAACAAAAACAGCACCCGTCCGGATGCTGTTTTTGTTTGATAATTATTACTTTTAGTCAGCAAGATCTATAAAGAGTTCCTTGATATCATTGTTACCCTCGTACATCGGCTGAAAGTTCATGGTCATTGTCTCCGTCGGGGCGGCTGACTCCATGATCTTGTAACGGTTGATGGCGGGAGTTTGCGTAATCACATCAAAATCGGAAAAGATGTCACCATCATCCATGATCTTCTGCGGACCCGCCGGTCTGCTTTGATCAAAGGAAAAAGGGTTCTCCGGAGCTTGAGGCTGAGATTTCACCGTCATCTTGGGAATGAGGTTGTCAATGTCACTGTTGGGAGTTTCTTGGGAGAAGATGGGACCCTGCTTTTGTTCCATATCGTCAGGAACAATGGTGACTTCCTGCTTCTTCTGCGGATTGGAATTGAAATTCGTGACGATGACGGACAACTTGATAGATTCGCCCAGGCTCTCGTCCATACCACGGCCCCAGATAACGCGGGCATTGCGGCTTTGGATCTTTTCGAACTTCTCGGTGAGGCTGTCCAGCTCGGACATTTTGAGTTTCTTGTCCGGACCATAGCTGATGAAGAACAGGAAGTTCTGGGCCTCGGAGATGGCGCTTTCGTCCAACAACGGACAATCCAAAGCGTCTTGGACCACCTTGTCCACACGGTTCTCGCCTTGAGCGACAGCCAGACCCAACATGGCCTTGCCACTGTCTTTCATGATGGTCTGCACATCGTTGAAGTCCACGTTCTGCGCATAGTTCACCGTAATCAGCTCGGCGATGCACTTGACAGCATTCTTGAGAACATCGTCGGCATATCCGAAAGCGGTGTCGCAATCTTCATCGTTATAGTATTTGATGACGTTCTGGTTCTTGATGGTAATGAGAGAATCCACATGTTTGGCAAGCTCAGCAATACCTTCATTGGCAAGACGGGAACGTTCTGCACCTTCGAACTTGAAGGGTGTGGTTACCACACCGATGGTGAGGATTCCCATGTCGTGCGCAATCTCGGCGATGACAGGCGAGGCTCCGGTTCCAGTGCCCTTACCCATACCGGCGGTGATGAAGAGCATACGGGTCTCTTTGCCGATAAACTCCTGAATTCTTTCTTTGCTTTCCATCGCATACTGACGGGCAACTTCAGGTTGCGCACCAGCGCCCAAACCATTGCCTAACAACAGCTTGTCAGGAACAGGCGTGCTTTCCAAATGGCCACGGTCTGTATTGCAAATCAGGAAATCAACGCCGACAATGCCTTCACTGTACATGTGACGCACAGCATTGCTACCGCCACCACCGACACCAATAACTTTAATGATGGATGATGGATTGGCTTTTTCTCCGTAATCGGGTGTAAAAGTAATCTTATCTGTCATAATACTGAATGTTTTTTCTTATCTTTAGGTTTTGGTTTTCTTATGATATTCTTTCCAGCAAATCTTTCAAATAGGGCGGGATCTTACTGAAGATGTCCAAGCCGGGGGCCTTCTCTTTTTCCTTTTTAGGCTCTTTCGGAGCTTTGGGTTCTTTCTTGCGTCCGCCAAACAGCCCTCCCCTCTTGCGTTCCGGTTTTTCTTCTTCCACCACCGTTTCTTCGACAGGCATCTCTTTATATTCGGTCGCGATACCGAATTTGAGCAAACCCAATGCTGTGGCAAACATGGGATGCTTGAGCTCTGTGGGAATGTTATGGGCAAAGCTGCTGTCGGGTACGCCTATGCGCGTGGGGAGTTGCAACGAGAACTGGCAAAGCTCCTTGATGTTGCGCAGGTTGGCGCCGCCGCCGGTAAGCACGAGGCCCGCAAACAGACGGTCCTTGTATCCGGAATTTTCCACCTCGCTCTTCACTACGTTGACAATCTCCTCCTGCACGCGGCAGTTGATGATCTGGGCCAAGTTGTACTCGCTGATCTGGATGGGATCCTGTCCGTACGGTCTGGGAATGGTGATCATATTGTTGGCATTGCTCTTTTCGACCACACACGTGCCGTAGCGAACCTTGAGCTGCTCGGCCACGTCCTCGGAGATGCGGCACACCTGGGCAATGTCCTTGGTAATGATGTTGCCGCCAATGGGGATAACCTTCGTGAATACCGGGCTGCCATCCACAAAGATGACCATGTCCGTAGTGCCACCACCGATATCGACCAGCACTACGCCCTCCTGCTTCTCACGGTCGCTCAGACAGGCCAAGCCGGAAGCGATGGGTTCCAGGACAATGTCACGGATGTTAAGGCTGGCGTCATTGACGCACTTCACTATTTTCTTGATCTCACGTTCGTTTCCTGAGATGATCTGATAGACGCCGATAACCTCGTTGCCGAGCTCGCCGACCGGGTCCACAGTGTAGCGGGAGCGGTCGATTTGATAGCCCTGCGGGATGACATCGATGATCTCCTCGCCAGGGGGCAGGGTTACAACCGACACATCCTTCTTGAGCTGTTCAATCTCCTCTCGACTGATAGGATTCTCGTTGCCATGACGGTAGAGGATGTGGTTGTATTTGCTGGTCTTGATATGATGACCCGCTATGCCGGCATACACCCAGTCAATCTCCTGGTTGGAGCGTTGTGCGGCAATGTCTTTCGAAAGCACGATACCCTCCGTCGTCTTGATGATATTCTTGATTTCCCCGAATTCCACACCGCTGGACTCGCTCTTGCCGTAGCCCACGACCTCAATCTGGCCGTTGTCGTTACGGAAACCGATTACAGTGGCAATTTTTGTCGTTCCAATGTCCAGGCCTACCACCATGCCGTTATTCGAAGAAACATTTTCCATAATATCCTTGTTTTATTGCATTCGTTTTGCGATGATTCTGTTTTTATAGCGGGCGTCCAACATCGCGTATGTGCCGTAACCCTTGCGGGAAAGACCTTCCTTGTAAACCACCTTCAGGTTGCTGAGTTTCTCGTCGGCATTCTCGTCTGTACCGAACAGAACGATCTGGTTGCCGAGCGAAGCCACCAGCTCCATCTGATGATTTTCGTTGAGGTATATCTGGCGGAACTGGGCGAGATAAAACTCATCGGCCATGATCTTGCGGGTCACGTTGAGCACCTGCTGCAGATCCCCCTTCACAACAGCCCCTTTCTTGTAAGTTTGCGCAATGTTGCCATTGGCGACAATCAGGTAGTCCTTCATCTGGCCGGTATAAGGCACGAGCACACCGTCTTCGTCCACAAAGTACTGCCCTCCATTCTGGTCAAAAACATGAAGCACCAGATGACGAAGGTCGTAGTCAATCAGCAGACGGGTTCCGGAGAAATGGATGAAGTTGATAGTCTTGATGTAGGGATTGCGTTCCAACACTGCCGTCACCTCCGTCAGATCCACATCCTTGATCCGTTTGCCAATGATTTCTATGCCATTGTCGGCAAGCATAAGCTCCACATCCGCCTGCGTCAGCAAAGTGCATTCGTTTTGTGTGTGGGCTTTAACCAGTATGGTGTCACAGCGACGCTGGGGTATCTTGACCATGGCCAAAACCACCACAGCCAAAACACTGACAACCAAAACAATACGGGTTATTGCTTTAAAATACCTCATTTAGGCTAAAATCACTAATAATTAGCCACAAAAATACCAATAAAAAAGTCTGGGGAATTTAATGTTTTTTTTAAAAAATAAACAAACGTATGTTCATAACAGCCAATGCCCGGATTTATCACATCATCTTGAACATCAACCGTTTCTTTTATCAAGTCCCCACAACAATTTTTCGCGGATGATATCGTAAAAATCGGTATTCTCAAACAAAACGGTCTTGATGTAAAACTGTTCCTTCCGGATGCGGAGGCTGATGCAATCGGGCACTACGAGCCGCTCGGTGTCGAGTGCGAGGGAGTAGTTGCCGGTGCGGCTGTTAACCTCAACAGCCAGTTCGATGTCGGCGGGGATGACGATGGGTCTCACGCTGAGCGAGTGGGAGGCTATGGGCGTGAGCACCTGCACGTCGCTACGTGGGTGGAGGATTGGGCCACCGCAACTCATGGAATAGGCCGTGGAGCCCGTCGGCGTGGCAATGATCAGCCCGTCGGCCCAGTAAGTGTTCACCTTCCGACCGCCTGCCCTGACGGTTATGGCGTTGATGGCATCCGCGTCCGTGGCCCGCACGGTAATGTCGTTGATCACAAAACTGTGCGCCAGAGGCAGCGGCTCGCTGCTCTCCACGTGCAACAGGGAGCGCTCCTCCAACGTGAACCTGCCCTGCTCCAACAGCTGAAAACACTCCTTGAAATTCTCCTTCTTGATACCGGAAAGAAATCCGATACGTCCTGTGTTGATGCCCACCAGCGGGATATTCAGATCGCCGACAATGTTGGCGGCATCAATGAAAGAGCCGTCACCGCCAATGGAAACCATGAAATCGATGGGGCCTTGCATTTCAAGGTCCTGATGGGTATTATAACATTCATGGCAACCATCCACAGAGGGATAGTTGCCATGAACTGTAACGTCACTCCCTTGCTGCTTGAGATAGTTGACAACGGTACGGGTGAATTCTTCTTCCCCGCGTTGCCGGCAATAGAGCGCGAATTTCATTATTTATACTCTTGGACTTCGACCTCCCCGTTGATGATCATGTTGGCGTTGAGGGCCATTGCAGCCATCTCGTCCTCGCCGGGATACACGGCCACGGGGGCGATCCATTCGATATAGTTCTTGATACGTCTGATGACAGGCTTGCCGTAGGCGATACCGCCGGTCAGGATGATGGCGTCAATCTTGCCTTTCAGCACCACGGCATTCTCGCCAATCTGTTTGGCCACCTGATAGGCAAAAGCCTCTTCCAGCAATTCGGCCTTGGGGTCGCCGGCGATGGCTGCCTTTTCCACGGCCAAAGCGTCGTTGCTGCCGAAGTAGCCCACATAGCCGCCCTTGCCGACGAGAATCTTCTGCATATCCTCCTGGGTATATTTGCCGCTGAAGCAAGCTTTCAGAAACTGGTTCATCGGCAGGGAGCCGGAGCGCTCTGGGGAGAACGGGCCTTCGCCATCCAACGCCTGGTTCACGTCAATCACGCGGCCCTGACGGTGTGCACCCACACTCACGCCACCACCCATGTGACATACAATCAGATTCAGTTCTTCGTATTTCTTGCCGTTGTCCTTGGCATACATGCGGGCGATGGCCTTCTGGTTCAATGCATGGAAAATGGACTTGCGCTCGAAATCGGGATGTCCCGTGATGCGGGCCACCTCTTCCATTTCATCTACAATCACAGGGTCGGCGATATAGGCGGCGTCCAAACCGATGACCTTGGCGAGACTGTCCGCAATCAGACCGCCCAAGTTGCAGGCGTGCTGACCGTTGTAACCCATTTTCAGGTGCTCTTTCATCAAATCATTGATCTTATACACACCCGATTTCAAAGGTTTGATCAAACCACCGCGGCCCATGACGAGGTCAATGGAGTGCAGGTCGATGTTTTCGTTTTTCAACTCATCGATGATAACATCCCGACGGAACTCGAACTGGTCGGCGATAGTGGCGTAGGCCGACAACTGCTCGGTGGAATGTTTGATGTTTTTTATAAAAATCTGTTCGCTTCCTTCAAAAATCGCGATTTTAGTTGAAGTGGAACCCGGATTGATAGCAAGTATTCTTTTCATAATGGAAAGGTTTGGTTTTAAATTCTAATAAGTGCGGGGAACTTTGACTGTATCCACCTTGCTGTAAAAAGTGCCGGCATTGGTGGTAATGTAAGAACGGAAGTAATAGAGCGTCGTGTCATTGACTTCTCCCTCCTCCGAACCTGCGCTCTCGATAAAAGGCAACTGAAGTTCCCAATTGTATGTCAGATATTTTGTGGAATCCGTATAGGTCATCATAGAATCCCTGATCAGAGGCACCACTGTGCTGTAATAGCATGTATGAGATGGCTTTGTATCAAAATAGCTGTAGCAATAACCCGCCTCAATGCAACGGGCACACCCCCCGTCATCTGTCACGACCGCCGTGTGTTGGACAATCCTGGTGGTGTCATTGAATCCATTCTGTTCAATGGTAATGGAGGCCATGTCATAGCGTTCGCAGCTTGCAACCAAAGCGATGACAGCCGCGAACAGCAATATGGGGAAATAGAATGTTCTTTTCATTGTCTTGAAATTAGGTCGCAAATGTACAAAAATTTTATTACGTGGCAATGAGTAATATTCTTTGTGAAGATTCAGGAGACTCGGGACAAATCTCTTATTGTATTTCAAAAAGATTCAGAAATCCCGTCATCATGAACACATTGCGGATTTCATTGCAGATGTTGCGGATGATCACCTTTCCTCCCTTTTCTAAAGAAGCCTTGTGGAATGTCAGAAAAATACGGAGACCGGAACTGGATATGTATGTAAGATCCGTACAGTCCAAAATGATGGTTTTGTCCGCCTCTTCTGTCAAAGCGTTCATCTGCGGTGCTATTTCCTGAGCACCCGGAGTGTCCATTCTGCCCGAAAAACGGACAATTATTTCGTTTTTCTCATGTGAAACACTAACTTCCATGTTATTTGTAGGTTTTAGTTATGGTTAAAATATTCTTTTCATCTTTTCGCTCATAGCTCACTGTATCCATGATGGTACGGACGAGATGGATACCCAATCCTCCAATCGGCCGATCTTGCGCCTCCGCGGAGATGTTGATCTGTTCCTTGGCGGTGGGATCAAAGGCCGCACCGCTATCAGTAATGACAAACGACACACTCTTTCCGTCAACGACGGCTTGTATGTCCACCTCCCCGTCAGTTCCTTCGGGATAGGCATACATCATCACGTTGGCCACAGCCTCTTCCAAGGCCAGGTTCAGATTGGATGCAGCCTCTTGGTCAAGTTCCACCTGCTTTGCGACAGCATCCACAAACTCGGGCAACAGGGCAATCTGCTTCACATCGTTTGGTAGCGTGAGGTGATTGGAGGACTGGCTTGCATTGCCCAGATAGTGGATAAAGAGCATCGTCAAATCGTCGCTCTGAGGGGCTTCTCCTACAAAGAGGGCAACCTTCTGTGCAATATTTTTCAAATGCTCCTCTGAACGCTTCCTTCCACGCAAGGCCTCTTTAAGTCTATGGTCGCCGAACTGCTCATGCGCAATATTTTCCGCTTCTGACAGTCCATCCGTATAGAGGAACAGGGCATCATCGTATTGTAAGAATGTTTCCTGCTCAACGAACTTCATGTCTTTGAGAATGCCTAACGGAAGATTGGGTTCCACCGGAAGCTCCTTGATGTCATCGGTGAGAATCACAGGCGGATTGTGTCCGGCGTTGCAATAACGCAACTGGCCCGTGGTCAGGTCAAGCACACCACAGAAGAAGGTGACGAACATGTTGTTCTCGTTGGCTTCGGACATGGAGTAGTTCATCAAGGACACGATCCTTTCCGGTGTTGTTTCGTGAGCCGACATGGCACGAAACAGACTTCGTGTCACGGCCATCACCAAAGAGGCGGGAATGCCCTTGCCCGAAACATCTCCAATGCAGAAATACAGCTTCTCGTCGCGAATGAAAAAGTCATACAGGTCGCCACCGACCTCCTTGGCGGGAATAATGGAGGCGGCCAAATCCAGATCCTGCCGTTCGGGAAATGGCGGGAAGGTCTTGGGAATCATGGCCATCTGGATTTCACTGGCTATATGAATTTCATTTTCAATTCGCTCTTTTTGCTCATACAGTTGCCTGTACTTGGTCTGATTTCTCGTCACTATCCGGAGAATGATTATTATCATGGCCAAGCCAAGCACCTGCAAAACGTTCACCAACAGTCCTATCCGACGCACGCCTTTGTAGAGTTCCTTATCAGGAAGAACTATCGACAATGACCAGCCTGTCCGTTCCACAGGCGAGTAATAAACGTGGTTGTTTTGTCCTTTGTATCGGACGAGCGTTTCACCTGACTTTCCAGACAGCACAGCCCGATTGACGCGGTCAAGTGCCTCGCGATCCTGCGATTCCAAGGCAAACTGATCAACGGTTTTGTTCATCACCAGGGTATCGACCGGGCAGACCATGATTTGTCCGCTACGGCTGACCACCATACTGAAGGCATTGGGATAAACCTTGATTCCCCCAATGAGTTTTGTGAGCCAATCCAAGGAGATGTCGGCTGTAAGGATAGCGGCAACTTCTCCATTCCGGTCCTTCACGGGCACGGAATAGGTTACCATCAGCATGTCGCCGCCATTCTCGTCAAAATAAGGTTCCGACCAGTAGCTTTCACCCGATTCCAGAGGCTTGGCAAACCATTCCATGGAGGGATAATCATATTCTTCCGTGGCTAACGACAGCATCCTGATCTTTCCGGTCTCCATATCCTGCGCGGCGTACGGAGCATATAGTGGATACTTTTTGTCATATCCCGGGACAAGGGCTATGGTTGAGCCGACCACAACGGGATTTTCGCTCACCACCCGCTGGGGAATTCTCTTCAGGCTGTCGGGATAATCCAGACACCATTGCGCCACCCAAATACTGTTGCGGACGGCAGCCTCGGTCTGGTTCACGACATCCATGATCTTGTTCTCGGCACTTTTCAACTCGCTCTCAGCCCGCAAAGAGGCTTCTTGCTTGATTCCCCTTTGAGAATAGACATACTGGATGATGGAGGTGGCTTCCAGCGTGATTGCAGCCACAACCACCAGTAGCAATCTGGCCCTGAGCGTCATGCCAATCCCCTTGTTCTCTTTCCTGTTCGGTTTCATAAAATAGATTTTAGTGCCTCACGGATTTCCGGCATAGGACGCTTGGTGTCACGCTCTATAATCAGTGTTTTGAGCCCCGCAAACGGAAGGATGGTTGCATTAATCTCCTTCAGAGATATGCCTTCCCCGAAATAGGCTGGTGCAAAGTGCTCCCAGAATCGGATAGCCAATGACTTGGGCATGTGGAAGGTTTTTTGGATAAAGTTTTCGTCGCTCAGGCAGCAACAAAGGTAAACCATGGCTACATCAAAGATATGGTTACCCCAGCAAAAGTCGCCCAAATCGATGAAATAACGTCGTTCTCCTACGAAAATGGCGTTACTGTATTGGAGATCGCCATGAACCGCCGTATCCTCGTCAGGGGTGTCGGCGATGAAGCGCTCCAATTTTTTCTTCTCTTGCAATGTAAAGAACGGATTCTCTTGAAGAAGCCGATAATAGCGATCCTTGACATTCTCGAACTGTGTGGTATCGACATGGGTGGCATGAAGCTGTTTGCACATCTGCGCAAACTCCGTGGCGAACTGCTGTACTTTTTCCGGCTCGTCGGCCGTAGCACGGGAGTATGACTTTTTGCCCAGGATACGGCGAAAACGGATTCCATATCGGCCATCTTCCGTAACCACATAGTCCCCTGGCTCCGGCGTGGGGATTCCCATATTGTACACCTTGCGAGCGAGACTAATCTCGTCAAGCGGTTGTTGTATCTTGCCAGGAAAATAGAGTTTGAGCATCACCGAAGGGTCATGCTTGTGATCGTAGCTCTCGCCGTTAGCACCGCCGCCGAAGAGAACGTAATCGTCGAGCGAAATCTTAATGGCTTCCATGTGAAAAAACTTGATTGATTAATGCTTCAAATTCCCGGAATGCTGCTGTATCTTGAAGTTCCCGGAGAGAATCGGCCAGACCGCGATAATGCCACTCATGGTCTTTCGGATCCTTGGCGTGAAAGCGTTCCCAAATGGCATCGCCTATGGTGGCATAGTCATAGGCAATAGCGCGCATGTTGGAGAGTTTGTCTCCAAGCGCCACCATCTTGGCATCGCGGGGCGCTTTGGCCAACTTGTCAATGGCGGCCTGCTTGCGAATGCGCCAGCTCTCCTCTTCACTCATCTCCGGCATTTTATCTTCGCTCTCATGGGCCACCAACATAGCCACACGCTCGCCGAAATTCTCCCTAATTTCCTCCAAGGTAACATCGGTGTCCTCCACTGTGTCGTGCAAGGCTGCGGCGGCCAGCAACTCCTGGTCTGGAGTCATAGTGGCCACAATCTCCATGGCTTCCATGGGATGGACTATATATGGAAATCCCTTCCCACGGCGCTCTGTGCCAGCATGGGCTTTCACCGCAAAGATGATAGCGCGGTCCAAAAGTTCGGTGTTCATCGGTTTGTTTGCCATAATTATTGATTCATGAAAGGAAGATCTTTGGCCTGTCCCAATATGAATTCCGCCATCATGACATTACTTTCGGAAGGTCCGTTAAGTATATCGAAAAGATTGCGGATTCCGGCTTTGCCTCCACCATTCTTCAGCGTATAGGCAATGCAGATATTCTGCGGACCTACGGACGAGGCCATGATGTCCAAATCCGTAAGTCCCATTTGAAAACAGGCAATTTGGTATGCTCCTTCAAAATAGTCTTTGATGATACGGGCAATGTCGCCCAAAGTCTTGCAGCCCATGTTCTTGAAAATGGCCAGATAGGGCATCAGCGAGACTTCATGTATTTCCGCCTGGTTTATGGCGGCAATCCGACGGTTCAGCTGACCGAAAGGATCCAACTCCAAATAGCCTTTGAAGGTGTCTCCATCAAGTAAAACATCGTCTAGATTGCCGGTACTCACCAGCGTTTGCACGCGACGACGGTAATCGGTAATCTCCGTGCGGATGTGGCTGAACTGATCATCGGCGAGTTCCAACATACCCGCCAAACAGTTCATACTGCGAATATAATCTTTGGGGATTTCCAATCCGCTTTTGTAATCTGTTTCATGATTCAGGTTGGCCCATGCGTGTTGCAAGAGGCTGCGCATCTGTATCTCCACACGGAAAGGCATATCAGGGATGCGACAGACATAGTGCAACGACAGGTACCCGAAGCTGTCCAGATCGTGCAGCTTGCGTTTGTCCACAGAGTTCTCCCAATCCACCTCAAACAGCCGCTCAATAGCAGATGCCACGACATCAACATCATCGCGGTAGAAGGTGATGATGCGTATGCCGAGGATATCGGTGATGTCGGCAAGGCTCTTGTATTTATAGCCTTTGAGTTCCAGCTTGCCTGCCAGCGACGACTCAGTCTTCACACGCGACTCCAGCCCCGCCACACAAATGCCCGCATCAGACAGGCAATCGCGGATAGTGGTTTTCAGCTGTACTTCTATTGTTTTAAACAGAGGCAACTGTTCAAGATACTCATTCAATATCGCTTCAGAATGAGGGGATAAAAGTTTCTTCATTGGCTTACTGTGATTAGGATCAGATGCAGCAGTACGACGAAATCCTCATAACGAGAATTTCATTTGACGTTTATCGATTCCGATTCCGGAGAATATCCAAAGCGAGATAGATGGCGTTGCGCATGGACTGACCGTTGGCAATGTTCTTGCCTGCGATGTCGTAGGCGGTGCCGTGCGCGGGAGAGGTGCGTACAATGGGCAGACCGGCGGTGAAGTTCACACCTTCGGTGCCCAATATCTTGAACGGGATCATGCCCTGGTCATGGTACATGGCCAGCACCGCGTCAAACTGACGATATTGGCCACTGGCGAAAAAGCCGTCAGCAGGGAACGGACCGAACGCATTGATCTTGTTCTGGAACGCCCGCTCGATGGCCGGATGGATAATCTCCTTTTCCTCAGAGCCCAGCAACCCGTCGTCGCCAGCGTGGGGATTCAACGCCAGCACCGCGATCTTCGGGTTGTCAATGGCGAAATCCTGACGCAGCGAGTGGTTCAAAATCTCCAACTTATTGAGGATACGATCCTGCGTGATGACTGACGACACTTGGCTGATAGGTTCGTGATTGGTCACGAAACCCACACGCAAATTTTCCGCCACCATCATCATCATGGCCTTCTTATCCCCTCCAAAATAGTACTCGAAAAACTCGGTCTGGCCATGAAATTTGAACTTATCCGACTGGATGTTGTTTTTGTTGACCGGTGCCGTAACAACCGCATCGATCATCTTGTTCTTCAAATCCTTGCCCGCTATGACAAGCGCGCGCTCGGCCAGTTGTCCAGCCACTTTGGTGGAGGTTCCCAAATCTATCTTCACCTCTTCTTCATAGATATTCAGGAGGTTGGGACGCTTTTGGGAGGTTTGTTCGATATTCTTGATGAACTGGAACGAAAAGTCCGGCATGTCCATGTATTTGCGATGATAAGATGCGGCTTTTGCCAGACCATACACCACAGGTGTGCAAATGTCCATAATCGCATGGTCGGCCAACGCCTTGATGATGACTTCGTAGCCGACACCGTTCAAATCACCATGGGTTATGCCTATTTTATACAGTTGATTATCTGCCATAGTATTATTGAGAATTATTTATTAGCGTTAAAGGCGACCTCGTATTCCTCATAGCCTTCGATGATGTCGCCGACCTTGATATCGTTGCAACCGTCAATATTCAAACCGCAATCCTGACCGGCGGACACTTCCTTGACATCGTCTTTGAAACGGCGCAAGGAGCCGAGTTTGCCGGTGTAGATGACAATACCGTCGCGGATCAGGCGGATACGCGTAGAGCGTTGCAGTTTGCCGTCCAGCACCATACAGCCGGCCACGTTGCCCACTTTGGAGATGTGGAAAACTTCGCGGATCTCGATGTTGCACACCACTTTCTCGCGGATTTCAGGCGTGTGCATACCGGCGATAGCCTCTTTGATCTCGTTGATGGCGGTATAGATGATAGAGTATGTGCGGATGTCGATCTGCTCGGCCTCGGCCATCTTGCGTGCTCCGGCGGTCGGTCGCACCTGGAATGCCACGATGAGTGCGTTGGAGGCAGTGGCCAACATGACGTCGGTCTCCGTAACGGCACCCACGGACTTGTGGATGACATTGACCTGCACCTGCTCGGTGGAGAGCTTGAGCAATGAGTCGGAGAGGGCCTCCACGGAACCGTCCACATCGCCCTTGACGATGATGTTGAGTTCCTTGAAGTCGCCGATGGCGATACGGCGGCCGATCTCTTCGAGCGTGATGTGTTTCTGCGTGCGCAGACCCATCTCGCGGGCGAGGCGTGCGCGCTTGGTGGCTGCGGCGCGGGCTTCCTGCTCCGTGTCGCATACCTTGAAGGCATCGCCAGCCTGCGGTGCGCCGTTCAAACCCAGCAACAGCACCGGCGTGGCCGGGCCTACGGACTTGACGGGCTGGTTACGCTCGTTGAACATGGCCTTGACCTTGCCGAAGCAACTGCCAGCCAAGATCGGGTCGCCAACGGACAATGTGCCGTTTTGAACCAACACTTTGGCCACGTAGCCACGACCCTTGTCCAAAGAGGACTCAATGACTGCACCGACACCATTGCGGTTCGGATTGGCTTTCAAATTCAGCATCTCAGCCTCCAACAACACCTTCTCCAACAACTCGTTCACGTTGTCACCATGCTTGGCATCGATGGCCTGGCATTGGTATTTGCCACCCCAGTCTTCAACCAGGATGTTCATATTGGCCAATTCTTCCTTGATCTTGTCAGGATTGGCGTTAGGTTTGTCAATCTTCGTGATGGCGAACACCATGGGTACACCGGCAGCCTGGGCGTGGTTGATAGCCTCGATGGTCTGAGGCATCACTGCGTCGTCGGCAGCAATGACGATGATACACAAGTCGGTAATCTTCGCACCGCGGGCACGCATAGCTGTGAAGGCCTCGTGACCCGGCGTATCCAGGAACGTAATCTTGCGGCCATCGGACAGTTGCACCAAGTATGCACCGATATGCTGCGTGATACCACCGGCCTCACCGGCAATCACATTGGTCTTGCGGATGTAGTCCAGCAAGGAAGTCTTACCATGGTCAACGTGACCCATGACGGTGATGATGGGATGACGAGGCTCCATGTCTTCCGGATTGTCCTCATTCTGCTCGCCGTTGGTGTCCTCGGCATCGGCACCGATGAATTCCACCTGGAAGCCGAACTCCTCGGCCAACAACGTGATGGTCTCGGCATCCAATCTTTGGTTGATGGAGACGAACAATCCGATGCTCAAGCAGGTGGAGATGATCTCGTTGACCGGCTTGTTCATCAAAGTAGCCAACTCGTTGGCGGTCAGGAATTCCGTGACCTTCAAGATCTTCTGGTTTTCGAGTTCCTGAAGCTCTTGTTCCTCCATGCGTTCATGGATCAACTGGCGTTTCTCTTTTCTGCGCTTGGAAGCTTTGGTCTTGCCGGCAGGCTCCAGTCTCTGCTTGGTCTCCTTGATACGACGCTGGATATCCTCAGGAGAAATCTCAGCCTTTTCGGGTTCTGCCTTGCCATGTTTTTCATCCTTGAAATTGGCTTTCACGCCCGTTTGTTTGAGAATTCTCTTTCTCTTTTTCTTCTTCTTGTCATCACTGTTGGCGTTGTCCTGTTTCCTTGAATCCTTTACCTTCTCTTTCTCCACGGGCAATTCTATCTTACCCATGATCTTCGGGCCCTGGATTTTCTCCACACGGGTCTCGATGAATTCCACCTTGCGTTCAGGTTCCTTAGGTGTCACCACGACAGGCTCTTCCACTTTAGGATCTTCTTCCACCACGACAGGTTCTTTCACCACAGGTGCTTTTTTCTTTTTATTCAGCAGCACATCCAAATCGGCCTTGTCGATGACCTTGGGCTGTTCCAGCTTGGTCACCACAGTGGGGATATGCTCTGGTACCTTCTTGGTTTCAGGCTTTTTCTTAGGCTCCGGTTCGGGAGTTTCCTCTTTGGCAGGCTCCGGCTCCTTGGCAGGGGGTTCCTCCACAGGCTCCTCCTTGCTCTTCTTCTTGTTTGTAATCTCATCCAAGTTGATCTTACCCAAAACCTTTGGTGTCGGGACTTCGGTCTCGATATGCTCGGGCGTGGCAATGATATTCTTCTTGATGATGAGAGAATTGTCTTCCACCACATCCTCCACTTCCTCAACCTTGGTCTCTTTGGGCTTGCTTTCTGCCTTGACTTTGGAATTGAACGTGCCGATGTCGATCTTGTCGGCTTCCGCCTTGACTAATTTTTCACCGGCAAACTCACGCAAGAGGATATCGTACATTTCCTCCGAAAGCTTGGCATTCGGATTCTCTTCGATCTCCAGATTTTTCTTCTTGAGTAATGTAGTAATGGTGCTGATGGAGACATTGAATTCTCCGGCAGCCTTTCCTAAACGTGGAATTTTTCTTTTTTCCTCTGGCATACTGTTATTTTAGTACTTTCGATTGATTATTTTCGATGAATTATTTTTCCCCTTCGTAATCTTCCAATTCTTCCTTGACGGCAGCAATCATGGCATCGACGGTCTCCTCTTCCAGGTCGGTGCGCTTGATCAGCTCATCGCGATCCAGTGCAAGCACGCTCTTGGCGGTGTCGCAACCGATGTTGATGAAGGCATCGATGACCCACTGGTCGAACTCGTCGGCGAACTCGGTCAACGGCACATCCTCCTCCTGATCCACGTCATCGCGGAATACGTCGATTTCATAACCGGAAATCTTGGAAGCCAACTTGATGTTGTATCCGCCCTTGCCGATGGCGTAAGACACCTGGTCGGCCTTCATATAGACATTAGCCATCTTATTTTCATCATCGAGCACAATGGAAGAAATCTCGGCGGGGCTGAGCGCACGCTTGATCAGGAGTTCCTTGTTGGAAGTGTAGTTGATGATGTCGATGTTCTCGTTGCGGAGCTCGCGGACAATGCTGTGGATTCGGCTGCCCTTCATACCGACGCACGCGCCAACGGGATCGATGCGGTCGTCACCGGACTCCACCAACACTTTGGCTCTCTCACCCGGAGCGCGCACCACGTTGCGGATAGTGATGAGGCCGTCGTATATTTCAGGGATTTCCGTTTCCATCAAACGCTCCAAGAAGACAGGTGATGTACGGGAGATGATGATACGCGGCGTGGAAGACTGCACCTCCACACGCAACACCACTGCTGTCAGGGAATCGCCCTTCTTGTATTTGTCGGCAGGAATCTGCTCCGACTTCGGCAACACCAACTCCACATGGTCCTCGTCGAGCACCAGAATCTCCTTGCGCCACACCTGGTTGACCTCACCCGTGATGAGTTCGCCGATACGGTGCTCATATTTCTTATAGATGACATCCTTTTCATACTCCATGATTTTGGAACTGAGGTTTTGGCGGATGGCCAGAATTTCGCGTCTGGCGAAGTCCGTCAAATGGATATTCTCCACCACCTCCTCGCCAATCTCAAAGTCGGGCTCGATTTTGATAGCCTCCGACAAGGCGATTTGGTTGCCTTCGTCCTCCACGGCACCGTCTTCCACAATCTCGCGGGTGTGCTGGATCTCCAGATCTCCGCGGTCCACGTTGACGATAATGTCAAACTGGGCATCAGGGCCGTATTTCTTCAGTAAGGCTGCACGGAACACATCGTCCAGAATGTGCATCAAGGTCTCACGGTCAATGCTTTTGGATTCTTTGAATTCCGCAAAGGTGTCAATAAGATTTACATGTTCTTCCATTGTCTTGTTTTTTTCTTTATATTTTTTCAATTAATAATCTTTATACGTCAAGATGCTAAAGAGTTACAAAAAAACTCCCACCAGGCGGGTGAGAGTTCTTTTTGTTGAGCTAGCAGGATTCGAACCTACACAGGCAGAACCAAAATCTGTAGTGCTACCGTTACACCATAGCTCAATGCCTTAGTCATTTGAGGCCGCAAAAATACACTTTTTTCTATATGCCTCGTTTTTTCATCGATTATTTTTTATTTTTTTTTAGTTGCGGATATTAAAAAAAAATATACTTTTGCACCGTCAAAAAAGGACAATGGCCCCTTAGCTCAACTGAATAGAGTATTTGACTACGGATCAAAAGGTTGCAGGTTTGAATCCTGCAGGGGTCACCAGACAGAAGCCGATGATTTTTCATCGGCTTTTTCATTTTTCTACCTTTTTTCCTTGAAAAACTCTTTCAGCAGCCGCGAACATTCGTCTGCCATGACCCCGCGTTCCACCGAAATATTCTTGGGGAGAAAGTCCCGATTCAACAGCGTATAGCCCTTCTTCGGGTCGTCGGCACCATACACCAGCCGGCTGATCTGGCTGTGCATGATGGCCCCGATGCACATGATACAAGGTTCCAGCGTAACGTAAAGGGTGCAATTTTTCAGATATTTGGCACCTAACCCGTTGGCAGCGGCTGTAATCGCCAACATCTCCGCGTGCGCGGTCACGTCCTTGAGTGTTTCGGTCAGATTGTGGCCTCGCGCAATGACTCTGTCGTTGAGCACCACGACTGCCCCCACGGGGACCTCGTCGGCCTCGTAAGCATCGTATGCTTCGTTCAGGGCAAGTTGCATATATCTTTCGTCTTCCGTCATATTCATTATTGTATGTTACTGTTGATATCACCATACCCCACACTGCGAAAACCTACGGTTTTCTTGTATGGGGTTATTGGGATTATGTCCTTTCAGGACATTTTGTCAAAAAATTGCGTCATGATTTTGGGCATGGGATAATTGTGTAACTGGTCCAATGGCACCAGAATCTGGTTTCCCGCCAATTCCGGTATATTTTCCAGATTTTTCAGATAGAAAAAAGCGTGGATGACCTGGTGGGTGAGGATCTCCTTCAATTCCATAATCATGGCAGAATCGCCAATACGTGACGGCTCTGCGGATTCCTGCATAGGGAATTGATAGAGATTGCGCCAGATGTCGTTACCGGTTCTCTTTTCTATGATTGTACTATTATTATATATGTAGAAATTGAAATGGAAATAGCGTTCACGCTTGGAAATCCTGTTGCTCTTGACAGGCAATGTCCCCACCAAATCATGTTTCAGCGCATAGCACTGGTTGGCAAACGGGCACTCGTCGCATTTGGGATTTTTCGGAGTGCACCAAACGGCCCCGAACTCCATGCAGGCCTGATTGAAATCACCGGGATTCTGGGCAGGAATGTATTTCAGGCAGATGTCGGTGACATTTTTGCGGGTGGCGGGCAGGGCAATATCCTCGCAAATGCCGAAGATGCGGCTGCAGATGCGCAGCACGTTGCCATCAACTGCGGGGTAAGGCAGTCCGAAGGCGATGGAGGCGATGGCTGCCGCCGTGTAGTCGCCGATGCCCTTGAGTTTGCGGATGTCCTGATATTGGCTGGGAAACCGACCGTTATGCAAATCCATGATCTGACGCGCGGCGGCGTGCATATTGCGCGCGCGTGAGTAGTATCCCAGTCCTTGCCATACGCGCAACACCTGCTCTTCGGGCGCGCGCGCCAGCGTCCCCACATCCGGGAAAGTCTCAACAAAGCGAAGATAGTAGTCCCAACCCTGTTGCACGCGGGTCTGCTGCAGGATGATTTCGGAAACCCAGATTTTGTAAGGGTCCGTCTCGCCGCGCCAGGGCAGTGTGCGACGGTTCTCCTCGTACCAGGCAAGCAGTGTGTCGGTGAACATACTGCCTTAGTTGTTCTGGATGAGTTTGAAGAGCTGGTCCAGATTGGGGGTAAGGATGATTTCGGTGCGGCGGTTCTTGGCACGGGCCTCGGCAGTGTTCTCGCTGTCGATGGGCAGATATTCGCTGCGGCCGGAGGCGGAAAGTCTGACCGGCTCGATGTTGCCGTTCTGCAACAGAGCCTTCACCACAGAAGTGGCACGCATCACACTCAAATCCCAATTATCCTTCACCTGACCGTTGCCGTGATAGGGCACGTTGTCAGTGTGTCCCTCGATGAGCACGAAAATCTCCTTCTCGTTCTCCAGCACGGAAGCCAGATTCCGGATAGCGTTCATGCCCTGGGTATTGATTACCCAGCTTCCGGAGGCGAACAACAGTTTGTCGTCCATGGAGACATACACCTTGCCATCCTTCTCATACACGTTGAGACCGCTGCCTTCAAAGCCCTTGAGCGCGGCGCTCACTTTGTCTTTCAAGGCTTTCACCTCAGCATCCTTTTGGTTGAGGATGTCCTGCATCTCCTGGATGCGGGCCTCTTTGGCGGCAAGGTCGGCCTTGGCCGAGTTGAGCGAATCCTGCTGCGCATTCAGCAGTTTTTCTTTGGCATCCAGCTCGTCCTTGTATTTGTCAATATTGCTCATCAGATCGTTCATCTGATTCTGATTGTGCGCATTCAGTCTGGTGAAATCCTTCAACATATCGTCATAGTCCTTGGTGGCCTTGGCCAGGTCACGCTCCGACTGACGGAGTCTTCTCGAAAGGGAGAGTGTATCCTTTTTCAACTGCTCGCTCTCTTTCGTGAGGGATTCCACTTGTGCCGTGAGCTGTTTTTTGGCATTGGAAAAATCCACATTCTCCGAATTGACATACGTCAGCTCATCCTGACATTTTTTGTACTGGCTTTGTAACTCGTTGTATTTTTGCTTAGTGACACATCCGCTCAACAATAAAGCCACGCAGATGGAAATGGCCATAATGAAATTCTTCTTCATGCGTAATAATTATTCAAACGGGCAAAAATAGCATGGAATGTTGCGATTTTTCACAACAATATGGAAAATTTATAAACAAAAAAATATGAATAATTATGGTCGTCCCAGCACCTCTTCCAACTGCTTGTAAAGAGCCTCAAAGTTTCCGTCGTTATTGAACACGAAATCCGCCATCTGCATGCAGCGGCCCACATTCTGGTGGTTGGAGTCGGTGGACGACATCTCGCGCTGTTCGTTCTCGATGAACGTCTCAAACGACACGTGATCGGTTTCGGAGGCACGGCTCACGATACGCTCGTAGCGGGCTTTCGGGTCGGCATCCACGGCAAAGAGCAGGAAGTGCTCGTTTTTGCGCAGCGATTCCACCTCGCCCGGCGTGCGCACACTCTCTATGATGGCATCGCAGCCGGCAGCCTCGGCCTGCTTGTAGAGTTCGTCCACAATGTAGGAGGGTGAATGTTTGGCACGCAGGTCATTGGCCACCTCCACAAACGTGTCGCGGTTGATCTCCATGCCGCGGCGGGTCGCTTCCTCAATGAGATAGCCGCGCACAGAGTAGTGCTTGTAGCCGTAATGATTGATGAGATAATCTACAATCGTTCCTTTTCCCGCACCCAAGGTGCCCGTAATGCCGATAATCTTCATGTTGTCAGTTTTTGAGCCGCAAAAATACGAAAAAACTATGCACTCGCTTGCCGCTTGTCGTGCCGCCAGATCTGCCAGCTATTGAACAGGTTCTGCCAGACGGAGTAGAAAGCCAGGAACACGGAAGCCAGCGGATTCAAGTAGGTGTTGGCCATCCAGATGCCCATGGCGGTGTTCTTCTGCCCTAGCATCTGCCCGCCGGCAATGACATCCCCGTATCTCTTCCCTATCCGTCTGCCCAATGCGAAATGGACCGTGCAGGTGACCACCGAAGCCAGGCCCAGCCACAGAATGTTGAGCCCATTGCCCTGACCGTGAATGAAAATGTAGTCAATGGTCTGACCCAAGGTCAAAAACAGCAAAAACGCCCAGATATAGAATGTGGTGTTTTTGAACCCGCTCAAAAAACCGTTAGCTTTTTTCCAGAAAAGTTGCAAAAACAGGGCTACAAAAAACGGCAAGGCAATGGTAGGACCGATTTTTTTGAGGATAAGCAGAAATGAGTTCCAGAAAGAAAGGTCATGATGCACCCCGATGAAGGTGAAGTAGAACGGCGCGATGACAGAGATCAGCAGATTGCAGAGGATGGTGTATTCAGTAACGGTCTCGCGGTTGGCGCCCAGCAGGCAGGAGATGACCACCACGGAAGAGGCCACGGGGCAGAGCACCCCGATGAGCACTCCCTGCGCCAACAATTCGTTGCGACAAACGCCGACAATAAGATAGTACATGCCGATACTGACCACCGCCTGGAAGAGCAGCAGCCAAAGGTTGAGTTTTGTAACCTTCAGTTTGCGGATATCCACCGCCACAAAGTTGAGTAACAGAATGAGGAAAATAAGATATGGGGCCAGAAACGAAAGCAATGCACACCATTTGTGAAGCAACAGGCCCAATAAAATGGCACAAGGCAGCACATAACTTCTCATCTTCTGCATACTCCCCTATTTTTGAGCCATCTTGAGTGTCAATATGGTGACAAACAGAAAGATTATATTAGGAATCCATGTACCCAGCACGGGAGGGAGGCCGCCGGATACGGAGAACACCGTCGATACCTGCTGCAGGAATATGAACGTGAACGCCAATCCCATGCCCATGAAGATATGCACACCCACACCGCGCTGGTTCTTGCGCGAGGACACACTCAACCCCAAGAAGGTCATGATGAAGATACCTATGGAGTTGGCAATACGCTTGTGCTGCTCAATCTGGAAATGCGCCACCAAGTTCGAACCCCTCAGTTTTTCCTCCTTGATAAACGCCCGCAATTCCTTGTATGACATGGTCTCCGCAATGAAAACATCCTGGCTGAAATTGCGGGGTAATACATTGAAAACGGTGTCCATCTCCTTGCCCGCCGTGACAACCTCCTTGTCATTGACAATTTCCCTACGCACAAAATTCCGCAAAACCCATTTGCCTTTTTGCGTATCATACGAGGCGGACATAGCCTTTACCTTCACCCTAATACTGGAATTCTCAAACTCCTCATATGTGAAATCATAACCAATCTCATTTTCTCGGTCCCAACGCTGCACATAGAGATAACTGTTGGGTGAATTCTTGATGTGCAAATCGGTGGTGGATATGGCCTGTTTGCCAAAATAAGTGTATTTGAACTCATTCAATTTCTCATTGGTATAGGGCACCACAAAGTTGGCCATAAACAAGGACACCAGCATAATCACGACCGCCCCGACAAAATATGGCACGAGAAAACGCTTGAAACTGACACCGTTATCCAAAATCGAAATGATTTCATTGTGTGAAGAGAGCTTGGAAGTGAACCAGATCACGCTGATGAAGGTGAAGAGCGGAATGAAGAGGTTGATGAAGTATGGGATGAAATTGAAGTAGTAGCCGGTGATAATCTCTCCCACGGGAATGGACTTGCTCATAAAACGCTGGATGTTCTCCGAAAGGTCGAATACGATGATGATGGTCATCAGCAGCAGGATAGAATAGACCACCGACCCGAGGAATTTCCTCAGGATATAAGAGTCAATGATTTTCCAGCCTGTGAGGTCACAGACCCGCTCCCACAATCGTTTCCAGCTGTTTTTTAAGGACATGAAGGTTAATGACGATAGCTATACACGTATCTTGCAGTAAAACGGTTGCAAAAGTACAAAAAATAGCAAATTGCAGTATTTATACTTTATCTGTTGAGTCCATAACGGAATATTTTTTAGTTTTGCAGCGTTGTTTGGCTGTTATAGATGGACTTTGGACTTTGAATTTTGAATTCTGAATTTTATTAATTGTATTTATGAAAAAACTTTTTATCGCAATTGCTTTACTGACACTAATTTGTGGCTGTATGAAGAATCAAGGACAAAACAATGAAAAAGTTATCGGCAAACCCGAAATCCAAGTTCAGGATGGCCGTTTCACTCCAGAAGTGATGTGGGCACTGGGCAAAATGGGCGAGAAAGCCGTCTCCCCCGACGGCAAGCAGATCGCCTACACCGTGACTTATTACGACATGGAGCAGAACAAGGGCAACGCCGAAATCTACCTCATCCCTGCCAATGGAGGTGATGCCACCCAACTCACCACAACCGCGGCCAGCGAGTTCAACCTGGTATGGAAAGACAACAAGACGCTGCTTTTCTGCCGCGACAACGACATCCTCTCCATGGATGTGAAATCCCAAAAAGAGAAGAAACTTGGCACCGTGGAAAGCGGCATCGAAGGCTTCAAGATGGCCCCCGACGGCAAGTCCATCGTCTATATCACCACCAAACCTGTGGTGCGCCCTGACCACCTCAACAAACTGTACGCCGGCCTTGACAAAACCACCGGCCGCATCAACGAGGATCTGATGTACCGCCACTGGGACTGCTGGGTGGATGAATATCCGCAAATTTTCCTGGCTTCGTTCAACGGCAAAAAGATTGACATTGAACACTCTACCGCCATTATTGACGGTGTGTTCGAGTGCCCGATGCGCCCGTGGGGCGGCGTGGAACAGTACAACTACAGCCCCGACAGCAAGAAAATCGCCTACACCTGCCGTAAGAAAACCGGTGCCGAATACGCTCACTCTACCAACAGCGACATCTTCCTCTACGACATCGCGAAGAAGACCACCACGAATATCAGCGAGGGCATTATGGGCTACGACCAGAATCCAGTGTTCAGCCACGATGGCAAGATGATTGCCTGGGAGAGCATGGAGCGCGACGGCTACGAGAGCGACAAACTGCGCCTTATGGTGATGGACCTCGCCACTGGCAAACGCACGGATATGTCCGAGAACTTCGACTACAACTTCACCGGCATCAGCTGGACCGACGACGACAAGGAAATCTTAGGTGTTGTGAACTTCGGCACAGACCAGATCTTCGCCTGCAACCTCGCCACCAAGGAATTCCGCCAGATTTCGCATGGATACCATGATGTCCACGGCTTTGAGCTGGTGAACGGGAAATTATACGCAGACCAAGTATCCATGCAGTATCCCGCTGAAATTTTCGTGTATAACCTCACGGACAACAAAGCCGAGGGCAAGAAGATTTCAACTATCAACGATGACGTGCTCTCGCAGGTGCGCATGGGCAAGGTGGAAGAGCATTGGATCAAGACGGTAGATGGCAAGGATATGCTCACGTGGCTGATTTACCCCTACAATTACGACAGCACGAAGGTTTACCCCGCACTGCTCTATTGCGAGGGTGGTCCACAGTCTGAAGTGGGACAGTTCTGGAGCACACGCTGGAACTTTATGGTGATGAGTGGTGGAGAGTACTTCATCATCGCGCCCAACCGCCGCGGCACCATCGGCTTTGGCACGGAGTGGACCGAAGAGATCAGCGGCGACTACGGCGGACTCTGCATGCAGGACTATATGACCGCCGCCGATTATTTTACCGACAACGTGAAACAAATTGACAAAGAGCGTCTCGGTGCTTGTGGCGCCAGCTTCGGCGGCTACAGCGTCTATTGGCTCGCCGGCCACAATTACAACGTACCTGGCTACAAGGACGGCCGCCGATTCAAAGTGCTGCTCGCACACAACGGCATGTTCAATTTCGACCAGCAATACCTTGAAACTGAAGAGCTTTGGTTCGACAACTGGGACCTCGGCGGACCCTACTGGGATTGGGACAACCCGCAGGTAAAGAAGAGCTACGCCTGCTCACCGCATCTGTATGTCGATAAATGGAACACCCCGATCTGTGTCATTCACAGCGAGTTCGACTTCCGCATCGTGGCTTCTCAGGGCATGGCCGCATATAACGCTGCCAAAATGCGCGGTCTGGATGCCCGCTACCTCTACTTCCCCGACGAGACACACTGGGTGCTCAAGCCGCAAAACAGCCTGCTCTGGCACCGCAACTTCCTCGACTGGTTCGATATTTATCTGAAAAAGTAAGACTTAACCGATAGGCTTACCGGTCTTTCCACACCGTCCGCACTCTGCACACCTCCACCAGATCTTTTTCTGAATAGATTGAACAGAGAAAATCGTTGGGGGCTGTTTCCTGTTTAACCACAGCGTAACAGTCATCAGCGCGGGTTTGCTGCAGATAGTTGATGGAAAGAAACGCCAGCGTGTGCTGGTCGTGGAACTCATTATCAAAGCTATCCATAACCCAAGTGACGTACGCAGAGTTATTGGCGTGGCGGTTCATGTCCACATTGGAATAGACCACTTGCTTGAATTCGGGGTTTTCGCAAGGCATACCCGAGCGCAGGCGCGAAGCGGGTGTTTCCAACGCATGCAATCCTTCAACCACTCCCAAATTGTTTTCGTATGCACTCAACTGCTGGGGTCTGCCCTCCGCGTCCAAAATCACCCAATTGGAAGTAGAGCGCACCAAAAACTGACCATCCTGCGTTTTTATTTGATAATCACGTGGTTGCATAAGGTACGAGTTCTTTTTCGGCCAGGTGATAATGTTCACCTCTTCCTGCCACTTCGGCATCCGCAGTATCTCCACATCCATCCGCGACAAAGCCCAGAACTGATTAAACCGGTGCAGATAATCCCAACCCACACCCAATTCGTCTGCATGGTTCACCGCCACTTCCTGCAACAAATTGAACATGAGCGTGGGGGTCAGCATCCGTTTACCGTCCACCATATAAGAAGCTATACGGTGTTTTTCAATATGAGTACCTTTTAAATCTGTCATAAATCCATTTTTTAGGACCGCAAAAATAGAAAAAAAGAAATTTGTGCTATTTAATTTTTCCGGCAGTGATGACAATCTTACGGTCCTTGGCAGCCTGCAGTCCATAAACCGTCTCCCTGGCTTCTTCGGAGGCAAACGTGTGTTGCACGGCTCCCTGCGGGTCCGTGTGGATGGTCAGCCCGAGGCGGTCGCCGTCAAGATAGGGCGCCAAGGCGAAATTGTCTGCCTTATACAAGTAATTCAGCAGGCTCACGATACGGCGCGAGGAGAGATGCTTGTTATAATCGCTGTTATGCAACGGAGAGGCATAGCCGCTGATGGTCAACTCCACGGTCTCGCCGTTCTGCAAAGCCTCCTTGATGTAACGCTTGAGCAAGAGCATCCTGTCGTGCCCCGTAGCCACCGAGTCACGCAGGAACGCGTACATGCCCTGCTGCACGGAGGCCAGACTGTCGCCCGAAAGCCCTTGCCCCGACTCGCTGACATACAAATCATGGGCGGCCAAATATCTGCGGTAAAGCTGTTCATAATCGGTCAGCGTGGTGTCAGACAAAGACCTCGGGTCCGGCTCATCGTTCTGGAAATAGAGCGTGATGGGCAGCACAGAAGCTATCTTCTCCTTTATGCTCGGCGTGTCAGGCGGAGGCATCACACTCTCCTGCTGCACGATAGGCTCAAAATGGAAAATGTCATTGCAGCAAGTGTCTTCCAACGACAGATTGTCATGCGGTCGATTGGAGGAAAAATAGCCGCTTTTCCCGTCTTCATTCAGGGAAAAATAGAAATCATTGTACTCCGAATTGTATGGCACGCCCATGTTGGACACCTCGCCCCACTGCCCCAACGCACCCGTGCTGTAAAAAATGTCGTAATCGCCGATGCCCAGATGCTCGTCCGAACTGAAATACAAAGTACTGGTCTTCACATCATAGAAAGGCGTGATCTCATTGCCCTCCGTGTTGATGCGTCCGCCCAAATTGACCGGCGTATTGTATTTGCCCTCCTTGCAGACAGAATACCAGATATCCAAACCGCCGTAGCCGTTCGGGCGATTGGAAACAAAATACAAAACGCTATGGTCACCCTCCGTCAGCAAACAGGGTTGCATGGAGGAAAAGCCTTCCACATTGATGGAGGATGGCAGTTTGGCCGGTTTCTCCCACCCTTTTTATTGCGATGTGTTTCCCACAAATGGCACCGGAGCTCGCCGTCGCCCACACGGTTGCAGCGCGAAAAGACCAGCCAGTCGCGCTGTTCGTTGAAACAGAAATTGCTATTGAAAAATTTTCGCGAGTTGATAAGGGAAGGCAAGGCCGTCACGCGTCCGTATTGCCCGTTGCGCAAGAGTCTGGTTTCATAGATATTGCAATACCAGCTGGTTTCAAAGAAATGGTCATTGTCCTCCCGCATATCCGACCGCATGGAAGTGAAGAAAAATACGGAATCGGGATAGAGTCTTCCGGCATATTCTGAAAAGTGCGTATTGATCGTGCTGGGCAAGGCTTCCACCTTTACCGGCAACGTATCTTTGCGAATGAACTCGCGCTGTTCCTCCCGCTGGCTCTCAGTCAATCGCACACGCTGCGCCAACCCCGTTGTAGGCAGGAGCAGTCCGAGAAGAATGATAAAGAGCAGGCGCTTCATTTGAATTGAGAATTGAAAATTGAGAATTAATTTTTAACCATAAACTATTGACTGTTAACTGTACCCTGACCCCTGTACCCTTTTACCTTTTTTACCTCCTGCACCCCATTCACCTCTTTCACCACATTTACCCCCTTCACCCCATGTACCTCTACATCACATCATACGGGCACGGTTCTTTGCCGGTGCGGGTGACGGACTTCTTGCGGAAAATGTAGGATATAGAGACTTCCAGCGCACCGCGACCGTGCGTGGCCACGCGGAAGGGGGAAACATTGACATCATAGCTGACACCCACCCGCAGATTCTGCCAATCGAAGAATATGTCTGCAATGATGGCGTCATTCCAGCGATAGAAGACACCGCCGCCAATTGAGAACAGAGTGGTATAGCTGTTTTTACGTTGAAAATACTCTATGTTGGTGCCTAAGACTGCCTCATAAAACGAGCGTTGCAGCGATGCCACGGCCATCGGTTCCAATGCTACGTTTGGGGTAAGGGCAATACGCGAGAGAAAATGCAGGTTATAACGCACGGGTAGCCGTTCGTTCGTGGTGCCGAAGGTTTCTTTGGGTTGGTTGAGGTGGGAGGCTGCCACACCCAGCTGGAACGTATTGGTCTTGTTCGGACTATAGCTCCAGAAGAGTCCCGCGCCACAATCGAAATAGAATTGCTTGGTGGTCAGAAACTGCTCGCCGGGGTCCAATTGCGGATTGTAGTGGTTGTGCTGGAACTGCTCATCCCAACTGCTGGCAGCGAGGTCGAAGAAGTTGTTGAACATGCCCGCGTACGCACCGATGCCGATTTTGTGGTGGTTTTGCCGACCGACATACTTGATGAATGATGCGGAAAGCATAGCCTGGGTGGAGGTATAGCCCACGTCGCCGGCCTTGAGGGTGGTGACCACACCGCCAAGGGCAAACAATTCCTGACGTTTGTGGTTCTTGTACAGTGCCCCGTCGGCGCCAATGCCGAAGGTGAGATAGGGTTTGGTGACCGAAAGCCATTGTGTGCGCTGATTTGCGTTGACACGGAAAATCCCGTCAAACGCTCCCGTCAGCGCCGGATTCATGGAGACCGGAGCCGTGTAGAACTGGGAGTAGTGATGATTCTGCGCCCGCGCGGTGAAAACGGACATGCACAGGACCAGCAGCAGTGCGAAAACGCGCGCACCGCGACTTAGTTCTGTAGTTCGTTGGCATGGCGGACGGTACATTTTTTACAATATTTGCAATGGATTATAATCCCAAAACAACTTCGGGCTGGATATCGAGTTTCTGGCACATCGTGCGGGCAAGCGCGAGAGACGGTTCAGCTTTGCCATTCATGATCTCGCTCATGCGGGGTGCGCTGATGCCGAGCAAAGCGGCTATTTTCTGTTGATTTAGCCCCCGCTCATACATGCGTAACCGGAGGGTGTCAATAAGGGAGGGAGTAGCAAGAGGCACGTGTTCGTCCTCGTAATCAGCCACCAAATCAGAAAGAAGAGCCAACTCCAACTTTTCAGGAGAATCTTCCGGCACGTTGTCTCCCCATGTTAGAGGAAGCAACTCTTCAATTCGAGCAAGGGCAGCTTGATGCTGGGCTTCTGTTTTAATTTGTACCATATCGTTATAAATTTTTAATGTCTTTGATATTATCGTATTCAGCATGTGTGCCAATAAAGCGGATATACACATGTTGCGGGGTGAACTGTACGACTACCACCAGTCGGAAATCATTGCCTTTGATATTGAAAACGTAATGCTGGTTCCCCACAAAATCCACAGAATTAAAAGTTTTTTTCATGTCGGCGAAGTTCTGCCACTCAGCATTTTCCGTTTTTCTCACCCAATCCAGCAAGGCGGTACGCGCCTGTGGGTTACGCACGATGTAATCCTTTATTGTAGTTTTTGTAATGATTCTCATAGCCAACTAGTACTGGCTGCAAAGATATAAAAAATTTTGAATAACATAATTTTATTCGGAAAAACAAAATAATTTCTTGCCCGCACACCTACGGCGTGCGTTACGCAATGGGAAAATCCATTGCTACTGAATACCGACATCCGCTGTACTCAATCCCATTCTGCTAAAGGCAAAGAGTTTTTTTCCAAGGTCTTTAAGCGATGCACCAAGATGATAGACAGTGTCATCTATAATCAGGAAGCGGTCGTGATAGTGGGAACTTTCACGAACTTTAATTGGCGGATACTGGCGGTTGTGTCGTTCAATATCCAATGCTAAAGTCTTGGAAATTTGCTTTGTGACAATTTCTGCCGAAACATTTTCGTTCCTTTTTGTCAGAATGAGCAATACCGACTCGTCTATATAATTGTCAATCAACGCAATTCTTTGTTTTGCTGATTTGATTAGTTTTGATGCAAAGGCGTAAGCGTCAAAGATTTGTCCATCGTAGAAAATGCCTTCTTTTGGCGGCAAAGCCGCGCGTACGAAGAAGTCAACCTTGTCCTCAAGATTGTGGATTCTTTCTGTATGATCCTGTAATTGCCTGTCAATATGCTGTTCTACACACAGAAGACGTTGGTTGATGCTATACCCACGCAACAAATAGTTTTTTAGTGTATGTGTTGCCCATCGCCTAAACATGGTTGCGTTTTTACTGTTGACACGATAGCCGACCGACAGAATAGCATCAAGATTGTAATATTTTGTAGTGTAAAGTCTTGTGTTGTTTTGTCCCATATGTTCCAAAATGGAACATGTGGTTTCCATGTCTATTTCACCGCTGTTGTAAATGTTATTAAGGTGCTTGGTGATAGCGGCTCTTTGCGTTCCAAACAGCATAGCCATTTGTGACTGTGTCAGCCACACAGTTTCTTCTTCCATTCGAACCTCCAACCTTATGTTTTCATTTGGTTGGTACATAATAATTTCGCCTTTCTCCATGGAAGACATATTTTTGTTTGTTTCCATATTAATAATACTTGTTCAAATGTCGCCGCAAAGATAAATATTATTTTAATATATTGATTTTCAAGGTGTTATTAAGAATTATTTGTTAAAATAAAGATTTGAGGAAAAGAGCCTATTTTCTCAAAAAAATCAAGTGCCACAAGATGGCACATAAAAACCTGATATTTGCCGACGAAAAAAACAGTAAATATGAAAGGATACATTGAACTTTATTACGATTTGCCTCATTTAGAAGCGTATTTGGAGGCTGGAGGCGCAAAATTCGACAAGCAAAATCTGAAAAATGTGATTGACGACTTCTTGCAGGAAGCCGTGTTGCACCACATTGAAGAGAAAAAATTCATTATCATGGGAACGCTGACCGAGTTTCTGGAAAACACAGAAATCTTTGAGGGCAGCCGAGAACTCTTCCGGCGATTGCCCACTATTTCCGGGGATATCTTCTTTGACACAGACCTGTCAGACATATATGAAAGTTCGAATTGCCTCGTCCAGAAAGAAAAACCGGCTTTGTCGTATTGGAAGAAGACGGGAAGACGCGGAGTGCATAAAATTTACAGAACGACAGCGGAGGTGCTTTATGAGAAGGAGAAAGAAAAGGGAAAACCGGATGAGATTACCGCAGAAAGGATTAAATTGTAAATTTGCCGCATGTATTTTTCAGGTTTTGTGAAAGATCTTTGTATAGTCTGAAGGATTTGAAAAAGATCATTAAAAATAGGAGTTAAAATAAATTATTGAAAGTTATGAGAAAAATTAGCAAAGAATTTAAGGAAGAATTATTAAAAAGAAGTTTACACGGTCTTCTCAAGTATATCCAAGAGGATGATACTCTTGATTTAGAATTGCGGGGCAAGGAAATAATTGTGTATTATCGAGGAGGGGCTTTGTTGTCAATTGAAGAAAGAAATGATAAAACTTATGCATGGAATCCACTTAATGCAGAGTATAAAAAGGGAAAGGCATCAATGCCCACAGCATGTGTCAAAGATTTTGAAAACTACATTCCTCAAGCAAAACATGTTATAGACAAATACATTGTTTGTGGTCCAAAAAATCATTTAGGAGAAAAAGAAATTCAACAGTTAGTGGTCAAAGAAAACAACTATTCGCCAAACTCAAATGATACAGACTTTTTCATAGTAGATATGGAATACCAAGATAATGACAGAAGATTTGATTTAATTGCTTTAAGATGGGATTCAAATAGTGCAAGTAGGCAATTAAATAAAGTGTCGTTGGCCACAATAGAAGTTAAGCAAGGAACAAAAGCAATTCGTACAACAATTTCAAGAAAAGAAGAAATAAGTCGAGGATTAAAACAACATCAAGAAGATTTCAATAAGTTCATTGAGGATTCTGCCCGTAAAAAGGAATTTATGGATGATATGTTGATCGTGTTCAAGCAAAAATGCGAACTTGGTCTTATTAAGGGAAATCCCAAAATCGAAAATTTGAAAGAAGATAGCGAATTGGTTTTAGTTGGGGATTTAGATTTTATTTGTCTATTAGCAAACTACAAAACTGCAAGTGATAACTTAAAAAATGAACTTGCCGAAATGGAAGATTGTAGATTCTTCACTTCATCATTTATGGGTTATGGTTTGTACGCTAATAACATTATTAACAAAGAAGAAATTTTAAAGACACTATGACAAAATATAAAGATCAAGAGAGAAAACGGCAACTTGAATGCTATTACAACAGTTTTTTCAAAACGGTAAAGAACTGCGGTCATTGGAACTTTTATGATGATAATGGAATATTCATTAAAAGAGTTCACTCAAGAGTCATTCTTCGTCCTGAAGATAGCTTAGGCAATTTATTTCAACCTATATCATGGTTGACTCTTGACTATTTTAAAAGACACAACATCGCTTGGTGGCGCGAAGATGAGGATAGATATTTCCCCACAGGTCACCTCCTCTCTTCCCAGATCCATTGCTTGAATCATCTTTTTGCCTTGCGAAAAGATAAAAATGCCGTATTGGCAATCGTAAATCACGCCACCGGAATGGTCTTTGACGAGGTGCTTCCTTCGTCTCTCGATAATGATGGTGGCTACATTGCTTTTGAGTTTGCCTATAATGAAATTTTGGATGAAAATGATAAGGGAGCAAGAAGAGGTACCTTTTGCACTTCTATCGACGCTATGATTGAAGCACGAAAAGGCGTAGAAAAGTGGTGGATCCCAATCGAATGGAAGTACACGGAAACATACGAAAAAGAAGATAAAACTTGTCCAAAACGTCTCGAAAGATATGAAGACAAAATCAAACAGTCTTCACAATTAATCATGCCTAAAAATGGTGAGGTAGCACATTCTATATATTTTCAGGAACCGTGCTATGAATTAATGCGACAAACTTTATTGGTGGAACAATTGATCCAAATGACACAAAAAAGCGATACGGATAACTTCTTTCATCTCAATGTGATTCCAAATGGAAATACCGAATTGCGCTCAGCAGTTGAAAAATGTTTTATTCCGAATTTGAAAGACAAATCCAAATTCCGTATTATCGACCCAGAAGACTTCCTCTCTCCACTGAAAGGCAACACCAACTACAAAGAACTGCTTGATTATCTCGAAACCCGTTATTGGCAATCATTATGACCCCAACCAACCTTTTCAACCGATACCTTTGGCTCGTGGAGAAGTTGTCATTCGGCAACGGGCTTTCCAAAAGTGAAATCGACGAGTACTGGAAAAAGTCGGCACTCAACGACAATCCCGATAAGGATAAGGGTATTCCGCGGCGCACCTTCATTCGTATGAAGGAGGCCATTGAAAGCCTTTTCGACCTTCACATCAAATACAACCGCAAGGAGGACAAATACTATGTTGCGGAAGACAAAACGGACCGGAACAAAAGCATGCGCGAGTTCCTGCTCTCCGCGTTCTCCGTAAATCACTTGCTCCGCGAGAATAAGGATTTGATGCCGCGCATCCTGATGGATAACGTGTCGGTGGTTGGCGGCACTCTCCTCCCCAATATCACGGCCGCCATGCGTGACAACCGCCGCATTACCATCGCCTACCAGAGTTACGAAATGAAACAAGTCCGTGAGTTTGACGTGGAACCGTATGCGCTACGCTACGCCAACCACCGCTGGTACTTGCTGGCCCACACGGACTTTCATCATGACCTGCGCCTGTATGCCCTTGACCGTATGCAGGCCTTAACCCTTACAGACAGCCATTTTGTGCTGCCCAAGGATTTTGATGCCACCGACTATTTTTCGCATTTCTTCGGGTCTATGATTACTGATGCCAAACCCGACAACATCCAATTGAAAGCCAATGAGTTCCGAACACCCTACCTTCGTTCGCTACCGTTGCACCATAGCCAGAAAGAGATCGCTCCAAGTGTGTTTGAATTAAGACTTGTCATTACTGAAGATTTTGTTCAAGCCCTACGCTCCTTGGGTCCGGATGTTGAAGTCACACGCCCGAAATGGCTGCGGGAACAGTTGCGGGATGAGGCACGAATGCTGGCAAAGAGGTATGGTCAGAAATTGTAACGTAATCTAATCTTGGATGGTGCTTTTTTATCACCCTTTCAATACTTATACTTCTCTTTCCAGCAATTCCGCAAATACTTTCTCAACTCGTTCTCGCGGGGGTTGTTCTGCGGCTCGTAGATTTTCACGCCCTGAAGGCCCTCCGGCATAAATTCCTGATTCACGAAGTTGTTCTCAAAGTCGTGCGCGTACTGATAGCCCTTGTGATAGCCCAACTCTTTCATCAGGTTGGTGGGCGCGTTGCGAATGTGCAACGGCACGGGCAGGTCGCCGGTCTGCTTCACAGCGGCGTAGGCGTTGTCAATGGCGATGATGGCAGCGTTGCTCTTGGGCGAACAGGCCAGATAAATGGCGGTCTGCGACAACGGGATG
>Ga0265298_10000493_pt1 | contig 58774 bp, 37 predicted proteins | sample AusTroGonzalo_MG_3_FD_193486 | JGI IMG/M metagenome (GOLD analysis project Ga0265298, IMG submission 193486) | Bovine rumen microbial communities from tropical cattle in Woodstock, Queensland, Australia - Gonzalo_01 | ecosystem: Host-associated > Mammals > Digestive system > Stomach > Rumen ... | reverse complement strand
ACCGATATAGAAGGTGTAATTATCCTCCATCTGGTTATACATGTAATAGACATCGGGGTATTCATAATAGTTGGAGGAGAACCCTGCCTTCTCTCCGTATCCCACATACCAGTCTACATCATGCAAGTGGGTGTTTGCAGCCAAGTAGAAAACAGAAAGCAGGTAGTGGTTGTATTGGAGTTCTTCGTCGGCAAGGGATATGGGTCCTCCTTCCTCCTCTTGCTCGTCGTCGGGCATGGCTATATCGTTGTCGGCGTCTTTGACGGTGCAACCCGTCCACGCAAATAGGGCGCAAAGCGTAAGTGCCGCACCAATCTTCCACCTGAGAAAATTTTTTAAAGACATAAGGAACCTGTGTACTTACGGTGAGTGGGGATAATTTACAAAATGTATTTCGGGGTCGACCGCCCCGCCAACGTTGAATTTGGTTGCGGCCGCAGAGATTGTAGGCACGTCTCCAAGCAGGGCCTGTTCCACAACGGTTAGCGATGCCTTAGCCGTATTGCCATATAGGGTTTCTATCGCATTGATGGCACAGGACCTGGAAACGGTTTCGCACATAAAGTCGGGCTCAACGCCCTTGTTGTGGTAGGAATTCCCCTTGGGCGTATAGAACTCTAAGTTGGTGATGACAGCAAGTCCGTCTTCCATGGTTTTCCATTGGCTTTGCCCGATTCCCTTGCCAAAGGTGTTTTCGCCTGCTAGGGGAATGTTTCCCTGTTCTTTGACTGCGGCAATGAAAATTTCTGCACAAGAGGCGGAGGCCCTGTTAGCAAGCATTACGAATTTTTTTCCTTCGCCGGAGTCTCCCGATTTTGCATTGTATTTAACACTCCCGTGAGTCCGTTTCCCGTCGGGGCTGGGGTTGATGAACCTCCGTTCCGAAAGCAGTCCTTGTTTCACAAAAAGGTCTGCGGCAGGTAGGCATTGGCTAATAAGCCCTCCGGGATTGTTCCTCAGGTCTAGGACCCGTGGGGACTTTTCCCCTGCGGTGGAATCCAGGTAGGCTTTCAGTTCGCCATAGGTTCCCGCGTCCCTATCTACGGTAGAACCCTTGAATTCCGTAATGGTTACGAAAGTAATGCCGGACACGGTGTCCAAAAATACCGTGGGGGCATAGACCGTTTCCTTGGTCAGCTCAAAATGGTACACGGAGTCGTTATAAAAAACGTCAAGGGAAACTACCTCGCTGTAGTCCACAATGGAATCGTAGACTATCTTGGCATTTTCATCGGCAAGTTCAATCCCGTTTGCATATAAGATGCGTCCATAGCGTGGGACTCCCGCCCGGCCTGCGGGGCTTTCGGCATAGACCCTGGAAATGAGGATGGGGTAAGGGCTGGGGCCTGATTCGATATCCGTATACACGGTCATGTATTCCATCCCTAGGTCCCCTTCCACGACGGAGGTGTTCATCTGCTGTTCCGCCGCCTCGCTTTTGGAGGGCGGGTAGTAGCGGGTATAGCGGTCGCTTAGGGATTGGTACAGTTCCTGGATGCTGTCACCGTGTTCGGGCAGGTTTTTTAGCTCGTCTTCGTACAGGTAGGTAAGGTTTATGAGCCAGTAGTTGAATTCGTAGGCCGTGGGCTTGGGAGTGCTTTCCACGGGTTCCATAAAGTCGCCACAGGCAGCAAAAAAGAAACTGACTAATAAAGCGAGAATGTGTAATGAGTGATGTGTAATGCGTAATGGATAACTACTCATTTGTCACTTCACACTCCACATTTCACACTGCGCCTTTGGCGCTTACTGGTCGATCTTCAGGCCCTTCTTTTCCAGCAACACACGGGGCACGCCGTCTTCCATGGGGTTCTCGTTGATGGATACGGTTTCCAGGCTCTTGCAGTCTGCAAGTGTTTCCGGCAGGGTTTCCAGCTGGTTGCCGTCCAGCACCAGTTCCCTGAGTTTTCCAAGCTTTCCGAAGGAGTCGGGGATGGCGGCCAGGTGGTTTCCCGAAATCATCAGGATTTCCAGGTTGGCAAGGTTCCCCAGGGTCTCGGGGATGCCGGTCAGGTCGTTGTTGTCCAGGTACAGCTTCACCAGGGACTTCATCTTGCCAATGGAGGCGGGAATCTCGGTAAGCATGTTGTCGTGGAGGGAAAGTTTCACCACCTTGGTCCAGGCGCCGATTTCTTCCGGCAGGTCCAAAAGCTGGTTCTTGGCGATGTTCACCGTGTGGAGGTTCTTCAGGTTCCCCACAGAGGCGGGCAGTTCCGAAAGGCTGTTGTAGCCCAGGTACAGGTGTTCCAGCTTGTCCAGGTTCCCCAGGGTTTCGGGAAGTTCCATCAGGTCGTTTTCGCTGACGGAAAGGCTCTTCAGGTTTTTCAGGAGTCCGATGTCGTCGGGGAGTTCCACCAGCTTGTTCCGGTCCAGGTTCAATTCTTCCAGGGACTGGATTTCAAAAAGTTCACGGGGGAGCAGACGGAGCCCCTGCTGGGACAGGTCCAGGGTTTTGGCGTTTTCGGCCTTGGCTTTATTTATAATATCAAGCAGGTTCATATCGTCTCTCCTATGTGTCTAAATAAATCATAGCATTTTTGCGAGTAATTTGGGCTCCGAGGGTCGAAAAAACCGTTTCGGGAACAAAAATATGTAAAATTAGGTCAATTTCTGCACATCTGTTCACTAAAATCGGCCCGTTATGGAAATTTTTTTTAAGATTTGCTATTTTTTATGCCCAAAAAGGGGCTTATGAAACTATTTTTAATGGCAAAATATGGCATAAGCCAAAAATTGAGGAAAAAATGGAACTGACAAAATCCCAGGAACGTCGCCTAGCATTTGTTGCTAGTCTCTTGAGTTTGAACCCCAATGACCCCAATGACCGTATCAAGGCTCTTAGGCACTTGAACTTGGACGAGGACGGATGCTTCCACGGCTTCCAATACTCTCAGGGTTTCATGGAGTTCTTCATATTCCTGGACGAGGATACCCCCCTGGAAAAGGTGGTTTCTCACCTGAATGCCGACCTGAAACAGCTCCAGATTGCCGTTTTCCGCACTAGTGACCCCACCAATCCCTTCTTCATGTCTTTGCGCGAGGAAGCGGACCCCTGGGCAGTGAACAAGATTGACGAGGACGACGAGGAAGAGGAAAGCGACGCCCCTGCCAGCCGTCCCTACATGGAGACCTTGGAAATCACGGTGCTCCGTACCCGTGCTACCCGCGACATTACCGACTCCGAGCTGGAACGCACCCTCAAGGACATGCGTCGCAAGCTCACCATCTGGAAAAACGATGTGAAGGCCAAGCTGGAAATCATCGCCGAACACGATGACCTGACTCGCGATTTCCGCAGCGCCGACGACAAGCTGGAAATCGTCATGGATTCCGACCCGTTGCACCTCACTTCTGACCACGGTGAACTTTTCCTCGGTTTCTGCCCCATCCGTACTATTTTCGACTACCATGTGAACTTGGGTAAGCGCCTCAAGACCAAGCACAACATGGCCATTGTCTCTAGCAACATTCGTACTTATCTGGGCAACCTGACCCACACCAACGCGGCCCTCATCGATGCCTTCCAGACCATGGAACGGAACGACGACCAGAACGTGAACGTGGACGACTTCCCCTTCCTGCACAACGGTATGACCCTTACGGGCGATGACCTGCGCCTCAAGGAACGTGATGGACGCAAGGTGCTCTACATTGAACGCCCCAAGATCATTAACGGCGCCCAGTCCCTGTTTACCTACGAGACTTACGCCAAGAAGAGCAAGAAGCCCGTGAACCCCAAGGTTTTGGTGAAGGTGGTGGTGCCCTATCCTGGTGCCGAAAACTTCCTGAGCCAGGTGACCATGGCCAACAACCGCCAGAACCCGGTATTCAGCTACCACCTGCGTGCTGCCGACGACCTGCAGTTCTTTATTTGGCAGCGTTACCAGGAAGAAGGCTTTACCTACGTTTACAAGGACGGCGTGCGCCTCAAGGCCCGTACCCGTAAGCTGGAAGTCCGTATGCGTCCCGAACTGGCCAAGACCCTGTTCATGATGGATGGCAAGCTCAGCGAATGCCGCAGCAGTGACTGCATTTTCGATAAGGAAACCCTTTACCAGCGTTGCTTTGGCGCCTTCCAGCGCGTGGCTCCCGAAAAGGAAAAGGACTTTGTCCGCAAGACCATCGCCTTTACCAAGGCCTGGCAGCTCCTTAGCAGACTCCCCATCAAGATCCGTCGCGTGACCCCGGGCAAGGGCGTTTCCATTGAAGCTAACGACGATAACCCGCTGACCAAGATCACCTTCAACGGCCGTTTGGAAGACAAGTTTATTTTCCGTAGCGCCGTCAAGGATTTGGTGGTGGCTCTCGCCTTGAAGCACTGGCTCGTCTATGGCGACCCCATCCAGGATTTCGAATGGCTGGTGGAAAACGAACTGAACTTCAACGATTCCATCCTCAAGTACGCTTCCCGTATTTACACGGAAGACCTGAAGGGAATCCTGATTAGCGAATTCAAGGACAATCCGGCCTACTACGACACCATCACCACCATTGACAAGGATAGCGGTGAATCCGTGGAACGTCGCCTGTGGAAGGGCTTCTCCAACACCGCCACCTACGACAAGATGATGGACTTCTTGGTGAAGAAGAACAAGGCTTGGGAAAAGTGCCGCGGTGGTATCGAGGCCTTTATCTAGGCCTAGCCCCCCAAACAACTGCAATTCAAAGCCCGAGGGAAATTTCCTCGGGCTTTTTTTTCTAATTTCCCCGAAAATCTTGAATAAATAGTGGATTTAGGACCCCTAAATTCAGTATTTTGTGACGGAATATTTTGGAAAGGTTCTTACATAGAACCCCTTTGGGGGTATTCGCTTTTTGCCTTGCTTTGCTGTGGGCGGGTGTTCCCCTGTGGGCTCAGGGGGAATCTGGCGGTTATGCCCCCCAGGAGCAGGAACGGGACCCCGCCGAGGACGAATGGCAACCCTCTTACCAGTACATGGAATTGCCCCCTTCTGCCACACCCTTGAACGGCATGCTGCCCTTTGGCGGTATCGGCGCTTCCCCCAGGCTCATGAAGAACAACAGGGGCCAGGTCTATAGCCACGATATTGACATCGCCACCCGTGAAATGGACGTGAGCGAAAAGCGAGTGAACAGCCTCTCTAGGGATACCACCACCCTGTGGACCGCCCACTACCCAGAACTGACGGACTACGTGGCCGACATGTACGATGTTGGTCGCAAGAACCTTTGGTTGAACGGCCTGGTGGGGCAGAATGACGGCGGCTATGAGACTCCGGAGACCGGTTCCGTGTTCGACATTACCGTCCCTGTGGCCATGCCTGCCTGGATGAAGGATTTTGGTTTCGACAAGCCCAAGCTGATGCTTCAGGGAACCATGGACATAAGGCTCAAGGGCTATGCCGAAAAGGACGATGCCCAGGGCAGTTCCAACACCAGCCTGGTGCCGTCCCTCTCCTTGCACTACGACCCCAGCTTTATGGTGAAGGGCAAGATTGGCCCCTACATTACGGTGGAAATCAACAACGTGGAAACGGGCCTGGGTATCCAGAACCAGGTGCGTGTGGTGTACGAGGAATCCTACAAGGATGAGTTTGAAGATTATATCCTGCAGCGTGTAGAAGCAGGTACCACCTCCCTGTCCTTGTCGGGTACGGAACTTACCGGTTATTCGGAAAACCACCAGGGCCTCTTTGGTATCAAGGCGGAATGGAAGCTCGGGGACTGGCGGCTTACCACCATTGCCTCCCAGGATGGCGGTAGCCAGGAGGAATACACCATCAATGCCAGCGAGTCCACTACGGAGTTCCAGATTCTGGACAAGCAGTTCGTGGCGTACCGCTACTACTTCTTGAACCACGAGGCCAGGGACAACTACATCAGTGCGGCCATTGCGGGCAGGACCACAGCCAACTATCCGGCCACCAACTTGAAGCTTTTTAAGCGCAGCAACTTGAACAACTCCAAGGACGTGGTGGACAACATCACCGTGGTGTACAAGACTCCCGGCGGTAGGACCGTGGAAAAGCTTGTGGAACGCATGGTGGAAATTCCCTCTAGCGATTACACCTACGACCCCAAGACGGGTATATTGAAGATTAACGGCGTGAACAGGAACACCTTGGTGGCCGCCAGCTGGAGTAACGATGGTTCCGGCCGTACGGGTACCACCATAAGGAACGGCTCCCGGATGGTGTTGATCCAGTGGGACGCCACCCTCTCGGAACTGGCGGACATTGACAAGTTGATGCTTCGTAACGTATACTCCGTGGGGATTTCTGACGGCAGCTCCAGCAGTTACGTTTTACGCCTCAAGAACAAGTCCGGTATGACGGGAACCTTCCTGAAGACTTTGGGCGTGGCGGACACCGCTACCGGAAGCCCCTTGGTAAACGACGCTACCATCTTTAAGAAGGACGCCTCCGGCAAGTACACCGGCGAAATGTGGCTCCCCTGTAAACCTTTGTCGGAGTACTCTGGCTCCAATGCAGCGGAACGTGCCCGGGAGAACTGCTTGGAACCTATGCGCCTTTTGGATTCTACGGGAGCAATGGCACAACTCTATACGCTGCCGGTTTACAAGCTGAACCGCTATACTAGCCGCTTTTATTTTGAATCCGTAGGTAAGCGTCGCAATTCCGTTATTAGCGTCAGGGACCCGGCGTCCAGCTACTCGGTCAGCGCGGGCTCCTGCATGGATATCTCTCCGGGTACGGAAAAACTGACGGCAGGTTCCACCACCCTTATCCGCGGTACCGACTACGAGGTGAACTACGAGTTGGGCCAGATTGAACTTTTGAGTGAACGTGCGCTGGACCCCAACAAAGAGATCAAGGTCACCTTCGAGTGTGAACCGCTGTTTGAAATCGACAACAAGCTGTTGCTAGGAGCCCGCGCGGAACTCCCCTTGGAACGTTACGGCTTTGGCGCAGGGTCCCTCTTTGGCGTTACCGCACTCTACAAGAGCCAGAGCACTACGGCAAAGACCCCCACTCTGGGGAACGAACCTTTCTCCAGCGTGCTGTGGGGCATGAACCTGCGCCTGCAGGACACGGTGCAGCTCTTGACCGACTTGGTGAACAAGATTCCTGGAATCGAGACGGATGCCAAGTCCAACTGGAGGTTTGAGGCGGAATTTGCCGCCAGCCGCCACAACGCCAATACCAGCGGCGACAACGAGGCACTGGTGGAAGATTTCGAGTCCACCGTGTCGGGCTTGACGTATCCCCTTTCTCGCTTGTCCTGGTACCATGCGTCCCCTCCGGGTGGCGTGTCTAGCCAGCCGGCCACCTACATCGAGAATCAGGACTACCGCCATCAGGGCGAATTCATTTGGCACAGCAACACCACGGAACTGTACAAGTACATCTACCCCAGCGTGGGCAACTCCGATGTGGACAACCAGCACCTGACGGTGTTGAAGCTTACCCTCAGGGCCAACGACAACCTGGCGGGAAATTCTTGGGGGGGCATTATGCGGCCCAACAGTTCCTATTACCAGGACTTGAGCGAAATGAAGTACCTGGAAGTGGTGGCCCGCGGTAACGTGGGTTCCATCTACCTGGACTTGGGCCTTATCAGTGAAGACCTTTCCATTAACGGCTACGAGCCCGACGGGGACTATCAGGGTGAAAACGACTTGGGAACCACCACCGCCCTCCACGACAAGGGCTTGGACGGCCTTTCCGACTCCGATGAAAGGCGTTTGGTTTGGGACTGCCGCATTTCCGGGTGTATCTCTAGCGAAATTACCATGGCCAATTCCGACGCCTCCGCAAAGGACATTGCCCGCGACAATTACGACGAGGATCTGGAAGACGAAAGCGACCCGTCGGTGCACATCAACGGTACCGAAGACAACTCCGGCGAACGGCGTTATGATACGGAAGACATCAACAAGAACGGCTCCTTGGACACCGACATCAGCTTTGTCCGTTACCGCATTGACCTTTCCAGCACGGACCACGCCGACTTTGAGGAACTGAAGAACGGCTGGCGCAAGTGGCGCATTCCTCTGAACCAGTACGATACCATCGTGTCCCCGGCCGGTAGCGACTATAAGACCATCCTTGCCGAAGCCCTGTATTCTCGCTTGTGGGTGGGCAACTTGAACCCCGGCGTGGCGGAATCCAAGGTGCAGATTGTAAGCCTTGCGGTGGTGGGCAACTCTTGGGAAGAGACCACGGTGGCTGACCTTTACAAGACCAGTTCCACGGAAAATTCCCAGGTGGTGGAGGTAAACGGAATCGCTACGGAAATCCAGGAGTCCACGGATACTCGCGACACCAGCCGCATCAGGGTGACCACCATCAACAACCGTGAAGATTCCAACATTTACAGCAAGTCCCCCAATACCAAGACGGAACGGGATTCCGATACCAATGCCCCCTTGAAAGAGACTGCCTTGGTGCTGGATTACCAGAACATGAATCCGGGCCAGGAAGTGGGTGTGACTCGCGTGTTTGAGAACGAGACTAAAGACTTGTCCAGTTACAAGTCCATCAAGATGGAAATCCACTACGAGACCGACGCCACCACGGTTCCCATCCGCTTTGCCTTGCAGTTTGGTGAAGGTTCCCTGGATGGTTCCAGCGACTACTACGAATGGAGCTTCCGCCCGGTCAAGATGGAATGCAACTCCGGCGATCGCAAACAGGATTGTCACGAACAGAACTGGTTGGACAACGCCTTCGCTATGGACCTGGCCGACTTCTCGGATATGAAGCGGGGCCGCAAGCCGCCTTTTGTGGAACCCACGGTCCGCAAGGTGGAGGGCAGTTCTCGCGATGAAAGGATCAAGCTGGTGGGTAACCCCTCGGTGACCCATATCGACTGGATCCGCTTTGTGATTATCGCCGACTCCAATGCTTCTCCCTCGGATTTAAAGGGAACTTTCTGGATAGACGATTTACGCCTTTCTGATATGGACACGGAATGGGGTTATGCGGCAAGAACCTCGGGCCAGGTAGACTTTGCGGACTTTATTTCTTTGTCCGGAGCCATCCGCTATCAGGATGGAAACTTTGCCACCCTCTCTACCACGGGCGGGTCTCCCAAGCCTAAACTTTCCGATGCGGCCTCCCAGATGGATGTGGCGGGCGACTTGAACATTAGCTTGAACAAGTTTTTGAATGACAGCCTTGGATTCCACATTCCCATGAACTTTGGCTACAACAGCACCACCAAGCGCCCCTACATGAAGCCTACCGACGACCTGATGCTCAAAAAGAGCAGCTTCTCGAATTTGACCAAGGACATGTTCCAGAACGAACTGAAGGTGACTTCCGACAGCAAGGAGCAAAAGCTGCGTGACGAGGCGGAGTCCAAGGGCTATGAATCCTATGTGCAAGAAAAGAGCTTTAGCGTAAGTTATAGCAAGGACTACAAGGCCTCTGAATCTGCCGTGGGCGAGGTGCTGAGCCAAGTGCTGTTGGAACGTCCGGCCATTAGTTATTCCTACTCTCAAACGGAAGGTCGTGCCACCACCAGCGCAGACTCTACGTATTCTTACCGCACCATTTTGGAATATAAATTGGGAACCTTCTCCCTGTTCCGCTGGAAACCTTTCAACGGCCTTGCCAAATTCGACAACGCCTTTACCAAGGCCATGGCCAAGACCGAATTTGAACCTTGGCCCCAGACCTTTGACCTGACCCTGTTCGACTTTAACTACGTGCGCTACGTGGACCAGGACAGGGATCCCGACTTTGTGGAACCCCAGGTGGACAAGGTGGTGACTTACACGGCGGATTTGAACCACAAGTTGAATATGCGTTGGAACATATTCACTTGGTTGAATACGGCCTACTCTCTGAATATTTCCCGCGACATGTACGGTGGCGGCGACAGGGAAGGCTTTGTAAAGGAGAACTTCTTTACCACCAAGGAAGGCGGGATGTTCGCCAGCGACTACGTGTTCGATTACGACCACACGGACCGCAAGGTGTATGTCTCTCGCGATAGCGTGGTGATTGTCCCCCGGGATACCATCCCCAATCTTGCGGCAAACGGCGACACACTTGCTATTGATATGCAGAATCCGGAATCCTACACCATCCGTTACGATACCTCGTCATTCTATCGAGTGGACAGCGTGGGCCGTCGGGAGTTTGGCCGTTCCTATGGTATTCTGCGTAACGAAAGGACCCGTTCCCAACAGTTCAAGATCGGGTTCAACCCCAGGCTCATTCCATTCTTGCCATTCAATACCACCTTCACTTCGGACTTCAGCCAGCAAAAGACTATTCCCGACGAGTACGATTTCTATGACGAGACCAACATCGAGAAAAATTACTGGACCATTTCCCAGACGAACCGCTTTGACTTTAGCCCCACCTTTAGGTTGATTGACTTCTTTAGGAATTTTGGCAAAGAGAATGTGGTGGTTTCTTCTTTGGAAAAAATCAAGTGGAACGAAATCCGCATGAGTTGGCAGACCAGTACCAACACGGTGGGCGAGAACTTTACCTTGGCACAGTTGTACGAGACCCAGGGCGTGACCCCCATGGAATACTACCTGTATGGTTTGGGCCTAGGGGACGGTTACCGCAATCGCGGGTTCTGGAACATTGTGACCGGCGACATGGGGCTTGATCACCGCGACGACTTTACCCACTTTGCCCAGTACCGTAACCGCAAGGTGGATACCTTGGTATACCAGGGGAACTTCCGCCATAGCGTTTCCCGCCAGTTCCAGATAGGTACGGGCATTACGCTTCCCATTTGGGACATTGGTGTTACGGGCGACCTGCTTTGGCGCGAAGACTTTAGCCAAGGAAGGGAATACCCACTTTATTTGGATACCACTACGGTGTGGCCGAAAATTGGGATCGGCGTGACGGTGCCCAATTTCTCGCAGCGGGTATCCTTCTTGAATGGCTTTAAGAGTGTGAGCACTACCCACCGCTTTGACTACACCAAGACCACCACCGTGCGGCCTTTCCAGAGTGCAGAAGACTCCTGGGCGGAACAGTGGAATTTCAATCCGTTGATAAAGGTTTCGTTCCTGACGCAAAAGAACATGCGCATAGACAATGCGGTGCGCTTAAAAATAGAATCTACGGACAGGCGGCCCAAGGAAGAAGTTATTGGCATCCCCAGTTGGCCCGATTCTACGTCCAACAGCAAGGATACCACGGACTACTTCTGGGATACGCCTTGGATTCATACCTCCTTGTACAATGACTTTGCTATCAACATCGGTAATGACCTGACCATTTCGTACCCGCTCAAGACCAAGCGTGGATTCCAGCTGTGGAAATGGTACTTTAAACTGGATAACGATATCGACTTGAAGTTTACCGCCGGTTACGACTACAACAAGACCATCCGCAAGGAATACGAACCCGACCCCGGTTACAATATGTGGAACAAGGCCAGCGGTACCGATGGTGTATTCAAGCAGTGGAGTATAGATAACTACGACTATGTGGTTTACAAGCCGGAACTCCACAAGGAATACCGTGCCGTGCCCTCACGGACCCACGAATGGTTTGTGCGGCCCAGTGCGGGTTACCAGTTCAACAAGATTGCATCCATGAGTTCCTATATCGAGTATAGGCAGATCCACGAGAAGTTGGATGACGAAACGCCACACTTGCGGCAAATCCTGCAGTTCGAAATTGCCTTGATGCTACGGTTTGACTAAACCGCAACTAGACCCGATTATCTATTCTACAATCCCTACGTCAGAAAGCTTGACGAATCCCTTGATTTTTTCGCCCAGTTGGATTTCTGCAAAGTTCCCCTGGACCGAAAGCACTTGGAAAGAGGTGCCTTCCGAAAGGGTGTTGAGGGTTTGGGACTTGTCGCTAGGGGCACTGGTCACATCGGCGTCTTTGGCGGTAACCACCCCGGTAATGTCGGTTTGCAAAACGAAAATCTTGTAGGCGGCACTGGCTCCGATAACGCAAAACGCGGCAGCCAAGGCAAAAATGGTGCCTATGCAAATGTTTTTGACTTTTTCACTGAGGGAAACCTTCTGGGCGATGCCCACAGCGGCAATCATCCAGAACAGAACCAGCAGAATCCACAGCTGGTTCTGCAACGCTATGGCATGGTGCACCTTGAACAGCGTGGCCAGCAGCGGATTTTCTTCTTCGTCTTCGTCCACCTTGTCGCGGGTCATGGCCTGGGCGAACTTTAGGTTGTGCTGGATGTCGTCGTCGTTGGCTCGTAACCTCAGGGCCTTCTTGTAATAGAAAATGGAGAGCCCCAGGTTTCCGTTCCTAAAGTAGGCATTGCCCAAATTGTAGAATAGGTCCGCATCGGCAATGCCATTGTCTGCACAGGAACGCCATTCGTCAATGGCCCTCTCAAAGTCGCTTTCTTGGTAGGCCTTGGTGCCTGCGTCTATGCCCGCACATGCAGGGGCTTCGCTGGCTACCGCACCAATTACCGCAACAGACAACACCACTAGAATGATTTTAAAAACTTTCATACCCATAATCGATTACATTCCACATCACACATTCCACATCTCACATTTACACCCTCACTCCCTCGCAGAGTTTTTCCACGTCTGCAAGCATCTGTTTCTGTTCTTCCTTGGAGGCGGTCACGGGGGCGTAACGCACAAAGGCACATTTTTCCAGCCAGCTGTCAATGGCATTGATGGTGTCATCTTTCACGCCCAGCTTTGCAAGTTCTTCCTTCATTTGTGCTCGGGTCATGCCCTTGAATTCCAAATTGGTCAGGTCGCTCAGGTAGTTCACTAGGCCGTTTTCTAAGGCCGCGAAGAATCCCTTGCCGTCGCCTCTTTCCAGTGCCTTGCGGGCCTGTGCAAAACGTTCCTTGAGTTGCTTGCCCGCTTTGCCCTTGCGGACCAGGGCCGCATTGCTACTACGCTTACGGCGGGCCTTTATAAACAGGGTGACTCCGAAGTAGAAGGGGACCGCCGCAACGAAAAGGATCCAGAAGGCTATGCTCTTGTAGGGGGCGGTGCCGTTTGTGCCCGACAATGCGGTATGGATAAACCGGATGTCGCTACCTAGGGATTCGATTTCCTGCTTCTGTACGGCACTGGGTCCGGTGGCTCCTGCCACGGGACCTTGGAACACCGTTTCTGCACCGTCACCCTTTTCCACCTCTATGGTCCAAGGGCCTGCAGATGCTGTTTCGTATTTCTTTTTGGCTGGGTTGAACCAGGAATAGCTAATAGCGGGAATCTCGAAAGTTCCCTTCTTTTTAGGATACAGGAAAACCTTGATGTCTTTGGAGGTAACCACTTTGTTCCCCACCACCTTCTTGGAAATGTTATTTTCGGGAGGCACCGAGCGGAAGTCGCTGAAGTCGGGGAGCTTGGGGTCGGTAACGGTTCCGGGGGTTCCGTCGCCCTTGATGTTTACGGAAAGGGTCAGGGCTTCGCCCACCTTCAAATTGGTGCGGTCAAAGTCGGCACTGAACTTGTAGTCGCCCACCATGCCACTAAAGTTTTCTGGCTTGCCTTGGGCGGGGAGAGGCTTTACGGTAATGGAGACGGTGGGGGTCTGGGCCTCGGTTTCAATGGATTCCTGTTTTACCGTCCTGCTAGAAAAGGACATCCCGCCCATCTGCTTCTTTTCTTCTACAACCTTGGGCTCGCCGCGCTTGGTGTACTTGAACTTGAAGGCGGGAATCTGCAGGGTGCCACTTTTGGTGGGGGAGAGCCAGGCGAACTTGGCGCTGGCCTGCATTTCCCTGCGAGCACCTTCTACGGGTTTAAATTCCATGCCCGACAGATCGCTACGGTGTACAATGAAGTCGTTGCCAGTGCTCATGTCGGTGGCTTGTAGGCCGCCTTCGAAGTGCTCGTAGGTGTGGAACCCCAGGGTTACGTAAAACTGTTCGCCTTCGTAAATGGATTTCTTGTTGGGGGTCAGCGTTACGGCCAGGGCGTCGTCGCTAAAGGCCCGCTGTACAGAGATGGGAATGTTTCCGCTGATGGTGCGGACGGTTCCTTCCATTTCCCAGGAAATCTGCCCTATGTCCAGGGTACCTGTTTTTTTGGGAGCCTTTATGGAAAAGGAATAAATCCTTGCCTTGTAGGGCCTGCCGCCACCTCCGAAAAAGGAGTTGAACATGTCCTCGAAATCCGGGCGGATGACCTGGTCTGTACTATCCAACTTTTGGAACGAGAATCCGTTGCGGGTTTCCAGCTGGGGGACCCCTCTTGTTTGGGGGAGTTCCTGTAGGGGGACAATCAGCATGAGCTTGAAGGGCTGGCCTGCTTCTACCCGTTCCTTGTCCACCTGGAGGGACATGCGAGCCATGGCGGCTGCCGCAAAACAGAGGAAAAACACCAGAAACCGTTTCATGGTCCCAAATTTACCAAATTAGCCCCCTTGGGATTGCCCAAAATGGGTCATTTTTCTGTATAACGTCGGTCAGGGCCGTTGTAAGAAAAATAAAGTAAAAAATATTTAACAAGCCCCTTGTCATTTGGGTAAAAATTTGTTATCATTGGGCCGCTCGATTGGAAAAAACGGGCAAAAACACATAAAAAAAGGAAAATAATGTACTGCATTCTCGCCGCCCTGTTGGTCAAGAGCTTAAGAAAACGCTCCAAGCGCGCCTAATAAGCCCAGGATTTTAACTCTCTCTTAATACGCCGGTCCAGCTGAAAAAGCGGGTCGGTTTTTTTTGACAATCAAGCTTGTCAATGCGACTCTCGCCTTAATCAAAATGGCGCTACTTTGTAGCGCATTTTGAACGGCTCGGCCATGCCCATTGTCAAGCGTTGCTTTACATGGTCTTGGCTCTCGCCTTAATCAAAATTGAGGGAGCGCCGGTACGGCGTAAAGCCTGCATTCTCAATGAATGCTTCCGCTTCTTCAATGGAAGTCAGCCCGTGGTTCTGGAGTACGTTTTCTTCGATTACAATGCTGTTGATGTCGTCGGCACCGCAGTGCAGCCCCAGTTCTCCCAAAGACAGCCCCATTCCCAAAAGCGAGACTTCGATATGTGGGATGTTGTCCAGATACAAACGGCTTAGAGCCAGCAGCTTCAGGTACTCGTCACCGCGCACGTGTCGGATGGGGAACTTGTCCGTTTGCGGTTGGAAGGTCCATACCACAAAACTCTTGAATCCGTGCGCGGCGTCTTGCGTTTTGCGCACGAATTCCAAGTGTTCTATGATTTCTTCGGGAGTTTCCACGCTGCCGAACACGATGTTGGCGCTGCCGGGCAGTCCCTTCTTGTGACAGGCGATAAGCGTATCGCACCATTGTTGTGCGGGCAGCTTCTTGGGGCTCAGCATTTGCCGCATGCGATCGCTGAGGATTTCCGCCCCGGCGCCGGGAACGGAACTGAGACCAGCCTCTTTCAAAATGTCCAGCAGATCGTCCAGCTTCAAGTTGTTGAATTCCGCGATACGCACCAGTTCCACGGGCGAGAATCCCCGCACCTTCATGCCCATTTCCCGGGTCAGCATTTTCAAGACATCGGTGTAGTAGCTTAAGGGAATGTCCCTGTTCACGCCACCCTGCAAAAAGATGTGGTCCGCACCTTTAGCCTTTGCTTCCAAGGTCTTTTGCCGGATTCCGTCCAGGCTCAGCACGTAGGCTTCTGGGCTCTTGGCGGGCCTGCAAAAACTGCAAAAGCTGCAGGTGATTTCGCAGACGTTGGTGTAGTTCACTATGCGGAATGCGGTATAGCCCACCTTATTGCCGGGATTCATACGGTGGCGTACGGCGTTAGCTGCTTCTGCCACTTGCGTCCATGGGGCTTTTTTCAGCAAATCCAACGCCTCCGCAGGGGAGAGCCGGTTGCCTTCGATAGCCTTTTGCAATAAGGGGTTCATGGTTGCAAATATACAATCTTATTCTGGCATTAGAGATTACCCTAGTCTCTCGACATATATACGCAAAATATGCGTAAAATATTGCAAAGGAGACGTGCCCGGCTGAGGCGGTTAGCTGTTCTTGTGGTATTACGGTTACGAGAAATGCCCCTCTAACTGGTTGAAAGGTACCGGAAAAGGTCTGAATTTAACAAATTCTTGATAATTCTACGCAAAAATAGCGTTAAAAATATAGAAAATTTATCTAATTTTGACCAATCTGTTGATTCGGTCTTTCCTTTATTCTAAATTCCCCCCTGCAAACATTTCACATCACACACTACACATCGAGTTACCATGTACTACGAAACCATCAAAGTTCTGGACTGCACCATCCGCGACGGCGGCCTTGTCAACAAGCACGACTTCTCCCTGGAATTCGTCCGTCGCCTCTACACCCTTCTTTCCGCCGCTGGCATCGACTACATGGAAATGGGTTACAAGAATTCCCCTGACCTGTTTGACCCCAAGGAATACGGTCCGTGGAAGTTCTGCGACGACGATCTGCTCTGGAAGGTGAAGGACGGTATCGAATCCAAGATGAAGATGGCCGTGATGGCCGACGTGGGCCGCGTGAACATGGACGCTGTGAAGCCCGCCAGTGAAAGTCCCTATCAGATGTTCCGCGTGGCTAGCTACGTGAAGAATATTGACAAGGGTATCAGCATGGTGAATACCTTCCATGAAATGGGTTACGAGACCACCCTGAACATCATGGCGGTGAGCCGCGACCGCGGCCCGGAACTGGATGAGGCCCTGCATCAGGTACAGGAAGAATGCAAGGCCGACGTGCTTTACCTCGTAGACAGTTTTGGTGCCTTCTACCAAGAAGACATCGACAAGGAACTGGCTCGCTACAAGGGTATCGTGAAGAACAAGAAGTTCGGTTTCCACGGTCACAACAACCAGCAGCTGGCTTTCTCCAACACCATTCAAGCTATCATCAACCATGTGGATTACTTGGACGGTTCTGTTTCTGGTATGGGCCGCGGTGCGGGCAACTGCACTACGGAACTGTTGCTGTCTTTCCTCAAGAATCCCAAGTACGATTTGCGTCCGGTGCTGGATGCCATCCAGGAACTGTTCTTGCCGCTCCGCGACAAGTACGAGTGGGGTTATATTATCCCGCAGATGATTACGGGCATGCTGAACCGCCACCCACAAGACGCCATCGCCGTCCGCAAGACCGAAGACAAGGACAACTACCGCAAGTTCTATAACCATATGATGAACGATTAGCAGGTGTGGCGGTGCCAAGCTTGCTAGAAAAATTCCAAACTGCGGCAAGCAAGCGGGAACCTTTGAAACAGGTAACCGATGCTTACCGCATTTTTAATGGGGTGGGGGATGGCCTTGTGGGTGTCACCCTGGACCGCTTTGGCGACCGCTACCAGTTGCAGTTCTTTTCGGAACAGTCCTTAGGGAATTACGAACAAATTATTAATGTAGCTTGCGAACTTTTCGATCCGGAGTTCCTGGTGGCTAAGTTTCGCACAGATCCTGCGGGCCGTGCACTGGAACACCCCCGCATGGATGTGGTGGTGGGCACTCCCGAACAGGCCGTGGGCGTTGTTCGCGAAGGGAACGCCAAGTTCCATGTGGACTTGCTGGACACGGTGAACCCTGGGTTGTTCTTGGACATGCGGGATGTGCGCCTGGAAGTGGAAGAACGTTTTACGCAGATGTCCCAAGACGGCGGACCGTCCAAGACCCGCGACGGCATTGCCAATGATGGACTTCGTTTCTTGAACCTGTTCAGCTACACCTGCTCCTTTTCGGTGCACGCCCGCTTGGGCGGTGCCGCTATTGCCACCAATGCCGACATCAGCGGGAAGATTCTGGACAAGGGCCGTGAGAATTATGCTTTGAACAATTTGGATTTGCGTCCCGGAGAATTTTTCAAGGGCAATGCCATCGAGTATGTGGACTGGGCCACCAAAAAGGGACTCCGTTTTGACGGAATCGTTCTGGACCCGCCTAGCTTTGCCCGCTTCAAGGGGACGAACTTCAATGTGCGTGAGCACCTGATGCCTTTGGCCGTCAAATGTGCGGGACTCCTGAATCCAGAAGGATTCTTGATGGTGAGTTCCAACTACAGCGGTTTTGTGCTGGAGCAATTCTCAAAGGACGTTCTTGCTGCGACTCGCAATGTTTTCCCCAAGGCTCACACCGCCTGGAGCCGCTCCCAAGGTGCAGACTTCCCCGGTGCAGGACTGTCTAAGGAAAGTTCCCTGGTGGCAACACTTGTAGAAGTGTAAAGGAGCGTCGCGTTCCTAGTCCTCTACCGCAATCTGGAGTTCTTTCAGCTTGCGCCAGAGGGTGGCGCGGCTGATTCCCAGCCGCTTGCAGACTTCGGTCTTGTTTCCCTTGCAAACGCTCAATGCATGCAGGATATGCCTGCGTTCCACTTCTTCCAGGGAAAGGATGGTGCTGGCTCCCTCTTCGGCACCGGGATTCTCGTCAACGGTTTCCGCCTTGGCAGAATTTGATGCAGGCTGCAGCGGTATGGCCGCCACCTCCTGTTCCGCCTTGTGGTGGGGAATTGCCAAGGTCTTTTCCCGGGCTTCTTCCTGCACGCTTTCGGGCAGGTCTTCCAAGCGGATGACTCCGTCCTCGGAAAGTACCATGGCGTGCTCAATGATGTTTTCCAGCTCGCGGATGTTGCCGGGGTAGGGGTACTTGGAGAGGGCGTACTGTGCCGCAGGGTCCAGTTCCTTGATTTCCTTACCGGTGGCATCCTGATTCTTGAGGACAAAATAGCGTATCAAGGTGGGAATTACAACCCTGCGTTCCCTGAGGGGCGGCAGGTGCAGGTGGAAGGTGTTCAACCTGTAGTAGAGGTCTTCCCTAAAACGGCCCTCTTCCATGGCTTGCTGCAAGTTGCGGTTGGTGGCGGCGACAATACGCACGTCCAGGTAGCGGGCCTCATTTTCGCCCACCCTGCGGATTTCGTGGCTCTGCAAAAAGCGCAAAAGCTTGACTTGGGTAGAGGCGGAAAGTTCCCCCACTTCGTCCAAAAAGAGGGTGCCGCCGTTGGCACTTTCGAAAAGGCCCTTCTTGTCGGCGGTAGAGCCGGTATAAGAGCCCTTCTTGCTACCGAACAGTTCGCTCTCGATCAGGTTCTCGGGAATGGCCCCGCAGTTCACCGCCACAAAGGGGGCACTGGACCGCTTGCTGTACCGGTGGATGACGTTAGCCAGGAACTCCTTGCCGCTTCCGGATTCACCCGTGATAAGTACGGTACTGGTAGTTGGAGCAATCTTGTAGACCGTCTTGAGGATTTTCCTCATTTCGGGAGTGTCGCCCAAAAGGCTGTCCAGCACCTGGGATTCCATGAGCTGGTGGGTGGACTTGGTTTGCTGTTGCGCCTGGATTTTCTTGGCGGTTTCTTCCAGCTGTTCCACCGTGGTGGGCTTCATCAAAAAGCTGTTGGCTCCGCGGGCAATGGCGCTGGTGGCGCCGGGCCAGTTCTTGCTGTCGCAGAGTATAAAGATTTCTATCCCCGGGTTACGCTCCTTCAGGTAGCTCACCATGTCCATGTTAGAGAGGGTCAGCAAGGGAACCTCTATAAACGCCAGGTCTATGGAGTCTTTTTTGACCAAGGGCATCAGGGAGTCCCGGTCGCTGCACAGGATAAGGTTGGTGTCGCCTAGGGACCAGGAACGCCGAATGTCGCTGATAAAGCTTTCGTCTAAATCGGCGATGAGGATGTTCATAGTTTAGCTGTGGCTCTTGATAATTTCGTCGACCTTGTCGCGGAGGGCCTGCAGGTCAATGGGCTTGTTGAAGGTTGCCGCTACATCAAAATGCTGGGCGGTAACCAGGTAGTCGTCAGCTGCGGTACGTCCGCCACCACTCACGGCGATGGTACGATCGCTCATGCCCATGCGGCGCAGGTCCAAAATAACTTCGTAGCCGTCTACATCGGGCATAATAATGTCGGTAATAATGACGTCGTATTTCTTGTTCTGGTACAGCGTCTTTCCTTCTTTTCCGTTGGCAGCAGTTTCAACTTCGTAGCCCTTGATTTCCAAAGCGGACTTGAGCATCAGATTGAACTGCGCGTCGTCATCAATTATCAGAACTGTGGACATTTTCTTCCCCTTGCTTTTCGTTATTCAGTGTCCAATATAGATTAAAAATAGTTCCTTCGCCAAGCCTTGTGTGCACGGTGAAATAGGCATTGCCCTCTTTTAACAGTCTAAGGGCCGAAGAAAGCCCCAGCCCCAGCCCCTCGCCGGGGGCCTTGGTGGTAAAGAAGGGCGAGAAAATGCGTTCTAGGGTGCTGGAATCCATGCCGGTTCCTGTATCGGCAATGGTTACCCTTGCGTATGAGCCCGGCGGAATGGGGGACGCATAGGGCGTAATCAGCTGTTCTTTCAGGTCTTCCCTTGCCAGCTTGAAGGTAAGGGTACCGCCGAATTCCTTCATGGCAAAAATGGCGTTGTTGGCCATGTTGCTGATAATGCGGTCCATGGCGGCAGGGATTCCCGAAATGCGCAGGGTCTTGTCCATGGATTCCGATGCAATGGAAATGTTGGGCGGTAACGTCAGGGAAAGCTTCTTTTTTACGTCTTCCACGATCATGTAGGGAGCGAACACGATCATGTCGCCCTTTCCCTTGGTCTGGCCGCGGATGGTGTTCAGCAGTTCCTCCAGCGACTCCTTTCCCCGCTGTGCCGCCTTGGTGGCCTCCGCTACAAAGCTGCTGGCAGCCTGAATCTTGTTGGCATCGGGGGAGCTGTCTGCCGGGATAGAGGCCAGCATTTCTGCCGCCAGCTGGCAGAACCCGATTTGGGAACCCAGAATGTTGTTGTAGTCGTGAGCGAAGGCACCGCACAAGGTCCCCAGTTCTTCTAGGCGGGAGTGGATGTTCTTTTGCTCCTGCAAAATGTTCTTTTCCCGCTCCAGCCTCTTTTGTTCCGTCATATCAATTTTGATGCCGATAATCTTGTAGGGGGCCTGTTTTGCGATAATGGGGATGAACATGTTCTCAAAGATGTTGACCGCCTTGCCGGAATTGATTTGCACGTTGGCGTCGTCTTCAGAAATCTCCGTACCGTTCTGGAGTTCAAAGCTGGTGTGGCTGCTGGGGGAGCCGTTTTCCCTTGCCTCCTGCTCGTAAAGCGAAATACTATCAGGGTTGTCGGTGGTGTGGTAAAGGTTCCCTCGTTTTTCCAGGTCCTTCTGGTTTTGCGCCATATACACCCCGTGCTCGTTCTTTGCCCAGAACTGGAAGGGAAGCGCATTGATAAGGGTAGAAAGGAAGCTGTTGTTCTCGTCGTACTTCTTTTGGGAGGCGTCCAGGCGGTCCTGGTAACGTAACAGGTCCTGCTTGTATTCGGCGAATTGGGTGTTCAAGGCCTCAATGCGTTGCTTGTAGAAAAGGGAGTTGCTCTGGTCGCTAAGCAACAGTATGCAGGTGTGGGTGGTCATGGACTTTTGGACATGGTACACGCCCACGTTAAAGTAGTGCTCCTCGTTGTGGATGGAAATCTTGACATTGCTCTGCTGGTGTTCCCTGGAAAGGTCCAGATCGGGGAACAGATCATAGATGTTCTGCTTTTGCAGGTCGCTTTCACTTTGGCCAAACAGAGTTTCGGCAGCCGGGTTCACGCTAAGGATTTTACCTTCCACGTCGTAACTGAATATGCAGTCGCCGGCACTCTTTGTCATCTTGATCAGGAGCCAGTAGGCACTCTTGTTCTTGAAGGATACAGAAGTGAAATACTGTCCACAAATCATGGTGAGGAAGATGTAGCTGTATTGGTACCACAGCATAAAGTGGGGGTGGGTTCCACCGATGTTGTAGTTGTAAATCACGGGGAATACAAAGTCGAATAGGAGCGGGACCACGACGAAAAAACTCAGGGAACCAGTCATGTAGGCACCAATCTGGCTCTGGCTCAGGTCGCTGGACTCTAGGGTGTTGCGGAGCAAAGCGTAGATGGCGGCCAGCAGGGGAGGGAACACGAATACAAAGAAGATAATGGCAAAGAGCGCACAGACGGGGTGGCTTGCAAAGGGGGTGTGGCCGAACAGTGTAAAGCCCACCACTTTTTCGGGAGCGGCGCACAGGAGTACGGTGCAGATGACAACGGTGGCCATGCCGGTAAAGCAAAGGATTCTCCAGAGGGGGTTCGTTCTGGTGGGGAGGTTGATGTAGCCCACCGAATATATCACGTAACCGCACTGGACCCATACCAGGGCTTGCAGACCAAAGACGATATAGCCGCCAATCCCTGGGTTTTCACCGCTAAAGCAAAGGGTTCCCACCACGCTGAAAAAGTGCCAAAGCATGATGGTCACTATCAGGTGCATAATTTGCCAGGGCAGTTGCCGCACCTGGGCCTTTTGCCCCAGCATAATGGGGAACGTTGCCGCAAGGATGACAGCCACCAAAGAGAGCACTATGGTGGTGGGGGAGAATACAAATAAAACTTCGTGTTCCACGACTATAAATATAACTCCAAAAAGGGCGGGGTTACCACATGGCTACGACAAAATTGAAATTGCCCGCCGGATACATATACAAGGTGCATTCGGTGCCATCGGTGTAGTTCACGTTGACGGCTGAAAAGTCCCCCGTTTTTAGTTCTGCGGAAGCCTTTTCCCCTTTGCAGTCGGTGTAATATATCTTTTGTGCAGAACCGCTCCAGTTTCCGGCCTGAAGATTTGCATTGTAACCCTTGCTGACATTCAGTTTCACTGCGTAGCAACTGTTGGCCGTAACGGCTTGTTCCACCTGAGACCCCGTGTAGCTCATGGTGCTGCTGTTTCCGGAATTGCACCTGAACGGGGAGTTGTCTGCAATGCTAGCCGCGGGGCAGGTTACTAAGGCGGATTTCCCATCGGGGTTGGTGACGGTCGCAGTCACGGAGTAGGTTCCCATTTCTGTAAAGCTTCCTGTAGCGGAGGCTCCCGAGCCGGAAACCCCTGTGCCCCAGGTGTAGGTAAAGGATTCCGCTGCGTTTCCAAAGCCGTCTACACTGGAACAACCTGTGATTTCCCAGGCGGCCGTTACGGGATTTGCGTCCTTAAGGTCTGCACTGGACGGAGTGTAGGTAGGCCCGCTACAGGTGCACCCCGTTACATCTGGCCCGACTACGGTCACCTTGGTGCAGGTGATGGCCTTGGTTTCTCCGTTTACGGCTAATGTCGGCGTGTAGGTCCCTGTCTTGGTAAATACCGTCGTGGGGCTTGCTTCTTCGCTAGTTTCGATATCGGCGTCTGTAAAGCTCCACTGGTAGCTGGTGGCGGGATCCCCGTTGGTCTTGAATTCCCATGCGATGGGCTCTCCCTTGATGACGGTAGTGCTTTTGGGCATGCAGTACTTAAGCGCTATTCCCGAAATGGAGTTGCTGCTTTGTATGGTGCTTGCGGAACTTTCTGTGGTGGAGCCAGACTCTTCCGAAGCCGAGGAAACATTGGAAACGACATGTGCTATGGAAGACATTTTGACGATCAATGCACTGCTGGACTTGGGGCCATCCGAGGAACTGCTCTCTTCGGAGGCAGCCTCTACGGAGGAACTGCTCTCGATGATTTCTACCTTGCCGCTAGCCTGGTCCATGGCCGCCTTGCAAGCGGGATCGGCATCGCAATCTATTAGTGCCTGCCCTTTAAGGGTCCACATGTTGCCGGTATCCCCTTCCGCAAAAGGAGGACCGTAGTTCAGCAAGGCCAAATCGTCTAAACCGTCTCGGGCATTTACGGTTCCATCGCCGCAGGCCCAGAACGAAATCACGGCAGTTGCCGCCGCTATGCTCAAAAATATTCTTTTCATGGATAGTCCCCTTATATCCTGAATCTCCTCCTAATATATATAAAAAAGTTTACAAAAGCAAAAAAGAAAAAAAGAAACCCTCCCGGAGGGGAGGGAATGAAAATGATGATGCAGTGAATAAGATTACCAGTTGACGCCGCATTCGACATCTTTGTTTGATTCGAAAGGTAACTGGTAGTTGGAAATAGTGCTTGTTATAGGAATACTCAGGGTGATATAGTCCATGGAGGTTTCGCTTACTCCATCAACAGTTATAGTGGTGCTTTCGTGGGGAGCGCTGCAGAAGAAAGTGCAGGTTCCGCTAGTTCCATTATGCCAAGTTGAGGGAAGGTTCATAGATATGGTCACTTTCCCTGCGGGAATAGGGAGTTTGTCCCCTGCTGCCGTTAGTTCGTAGTCCGGTTCACTGGAATTGACTGCAGTCACTTCCGTGCAGGTGGCGGTCATGGAAGAGAATTCATCGGTCTTGACAACCACGGAGGGCTTGACGACGTCTCCCTTGGTTGTTACCTGTGCCGTTGCCGTATTCGAGGAGCCTGTTGCTCCGGTCCAAGTATAACTTGCAATGTTGGCAGTGGTGGAACAGGTTGTCGGATCCACAGTCCAAGTCACGGTTTGGGCTCCGGTAGCCACGTCGGGATTGGTGGTAGTGGTGGTGCACTTGCATCCGGAAATGGGCGAACCCTCCACAGAGATTGCGGGGCAAGTCTTTGTTTTTTCGCCAATCTTGACGGTGGTTGTGTAATCTCCAGGCTTTGCATAGGTGGAGGTCACCTTGTCGCCGCACTTGCCGCTGACGGCAGTCTCGGCAGCTCCCTCGATAGTCCAGGTGCAACCGGCGGCCTTAACCCGGTTCTGGTAGTCCATCAACTCGTTGACGTTTGTCGTGCTGAGCTTTGCCGGGGTGAAGGACCACGTGATGGTCCCGGTCTTGCTTACCTTGGTTGCACTTGCCACACAGTCTCCATCCAGGTCATTGGCATCGGTGGCCGTGGACTGGCTGGATGGCGGGGTCGTAGATGCAGAAGACGATGCCGTGGAGGTGGTAGTGGTCGATGTGGACGTATTGATTACGGGTCCAGATACGGAACTCTTCGGGGTGTCGCCACCTTCGCCGCCGTTGCCGCCTTCGCCGCCGTTACCGCCTTCGCCACTGTTGTCTTCGCTACTTTCGGGGATTTCCACCGTTCCGTCAGAGCGTTCCATGGCAGCCTTGCATGCCTCGTCGGCTTCGCAGTCAGAAAGAGCCTGGTTCTTTAGGGTCTTCATGTTACCCTCGTCCCCTTCGGCAAACGGGGGACCATAGTTCAACAGGGCCAGTTCATCATCGCCGCCCTTAGTAATGACATCGCCATCGCCGCAGGCCCAAAAACTTGCGACGATTCCAACAGCAGAAAGTCCTATTAGAATTTTCTTGTTCATAAAAACCTCAATGCCCTAAATATACACTAATTTGGGTGATTTTCCAAAGATGGTAAGGTAAAAATCAATTTGTATGTGCCTGCTCACGTAAAAACGCCCGCCCATTGTTTACAAACGTTTACAAGGAATTCCTAAAAGCCCCCCTTATGTCACGTTTTTTTGTTTTTTGCCTAAAATTTTCAAATAATGATTTGCTTTTTTCCATAAAAAAGGATAGATTTTCGGAGTATTATGTGGCGGGCCCAGTGCCCGGTGCATTTTGTTGCATATTTAAAAGGGTGAAAAATCTATGTCAAAAAGGTTTTCCATTTTGGGATTGAAGGGTGTGTTAATGAGAGTCTTGCCTGCCTTGTTGCTGGCTGTGGGAGTGTTCAGCGGCACTGCAGATGCTCAGTGTGCGGGAACCGTGCGTTTTAAAGCTCCTGACGATTGGACGGAAGCGTATTTTGGTACCCGAAATTGTTCGGCTGCGCTAGCTGGTCATGCCACGGCTAGAGATGCAGAGGGCTACTTTACGTTTGATTTGAGCACTATAGGCCATCAGGAGAATGGTGCGACGAGCTTCAGCATTCTCAGTAGCGTTACGCAGGGTAGCATCTCCATGATATCCTTGCTTAATTGGGTAACCCCGGTAGGCTCTGGCGAGGCTCCGCAGAACGCTCTTACGAACAATGCTGTTTTTGCCTGTCCGGGTGCCGGCAATACCGTCTATATTGCAAACGATCCTTTGAGTCCCGGGAAAACTTATAAGGGTGCCGTTCCCCCGGCGGCCAAGTATCTTTTTGTGCTGGTTCCCGACGACAAGGACTGGCAGTCCGACGTGATGATGGTCAGCGCCAATGGCGGGGCCGGTGTGCAGATGTCTCCGGCTGCCGGAATGTGCGGCTGGTTCCAGATGGTTTACGAAGAATCCCTGGTCCCGGACGAAATCATTATTTACCGCAAGAACAAGCCCGAAGACCAGCTTGGCCAGACCGGCTTGTGGGGTACCGAGGCAGAAGCCACTCCGCTCCCCTTGAAAGCCATTTTGGAAGCCTTTGGTTCGGACAGGCTCTATTTTATTCCTGACGATTCCCAGTGGCCCGATGACCTGGCCGACCAGCAGGGCTTGTTCATTACGGACCCCGGCGTAGATGGTATTTGCACGTTCAACCTGGCTGCCGTGATTTATGACTCCGACGAAAACGTGAACAACCTGTTCTCCTCTGACCCCAACACTGCTGGTTATGGTGCCTGTACCGGTGTGCGTCACGGCATTGTCAAGGTGGACTTGGGCCCCGACAACAAGCCCCAGTTCAACGCCGGTAATGCCAACGCCACGACTTGCGCCGGTTCTGAGGCCGAATTCAATACCCTCTTTAACTACACGGCTGGCAAGAACGAAGTCCAGTGCTACAACATGCCCTTTAGGCACTATGGCACGGACCCCCGTTGGGGATTTGACTCCGATTCCACCCATTACAACCTGAACGGTGATGAACTGGAAGTTGGTGGATATACGGGTGGTTTCTACCCTCTGGAACATTCCACTGCAGATACCCGTGTGGCATCTCTTAGCCCCCAGGCTTGCGATGCCTGCCGTACCAAGAGAAAAGCCGAGGCCCCCGTTCCCTTCTCTTACACGGGTGATTTTGACAAGTATTGTAATACTCCTGGCTGGTTCGGCGGTAACGATTGCGACCGATTGACCGGTACGGGTGCCAACTCCTTCTATAATGGTGACAATCCTGCGGTCTGGGATTGGGGTACCCGTCAGGACTGGACCGGCGTGACCCGTAATCAGCAGTATTGCTTTGAATCCCATGCCACCTTCACCTATAGCGAAGACCAGGAATTTACCTTCCGCGGAGACGATGACATTTGGGTGTTTATCAACAAGAAGATTGCCGTGGACAACGGTGGTGCCCACCTTGCCGCTCCCGGTCACGTGGTGCTGAAGAACCTGAACACCACCTATGGCGAGGGTTTCTTGGTTCCTGGAAATGACTACCAGTTGGACATCTTCTTCTGCGACCGCCGTACCACCATGACCAACGTGATTATCAAGACCAATATGTTCATCAAGCAGAGCAGTGGTCTTAATGCCAACGGTTCCAAGAACGCTGACGGTTCTGTGAACTACAGCGTTTGCTACGAAGAAACTGGCGACGGTTCCTGCGCTTCCCTGGCAGGTGTGGGCGGTTCTAGTGATGCCAACAAGCAAACAAAATGGTGCGGTGCCGAAATTGCCAGCAAGGGTAACCTGAAGTACAGGATCACTACTCGTGCCGGTGTCGAAATCGCTACCCTGGAATCGGGCAAGTCCGGTTGGCAGTATGGCGGTATTGACCTTTCCAACCAGTTCAGCCCCAAGGTGAACACTGACAAGATTAACGGCCTTGCTCCGGGAAGCTATCGTTTGGTGATTGACTTCTGCGACCTGCAAGGCGCTTGCAACGAAAAGGCCCGTACCTACATCAACTTCCGCATCAAGGGTAACCTGGATGTGATGATCCAGACTTCTACCTATGTGGTAAACGCTGGTGATGAAAAGAGCCCTGTCTATGCAAATAACACCAAGTGGGAATTCGTAGGCGAAGGCCTGGCCGGTTCCCGTGTGCCGGTGTATGTGTCCGCCTTTGCCGATGGCGGCGTGGACCTGCTCAGTGCCATTGGTCAATCCTATACTCTTGTTCTGGATAAGGGCATGATGGCTTATACCACCAAGACGGGTGATACCCAGGTGACTTGGCCCAGGACCATTGGTGAATCTGGTATTGACACTATTTGGGTGGGTCAGGATTTGGGTGGTATGACCGTTAACCCCGAAGAAAAGACGGTGTCCCTGAAGTCCCAGGCCAAGATCAAGTTCTACGCCCCGCGTTTGGACTTTGCTGAGCCTGCAGTGATTGATTCTGCCGGCCACGTGACCAGCTGGACCCACCCCATTCCTGGCGACCCCGATTCCTTGGATGGCGATGAATATTACCACTGGATCGGTAGTGATGTGGATTTGTACGTGTTGATTGTGAACCCTGTTACCAACGAGATTTGTACGGAATGCGCTATGCCCCCGGTGCTGGTGGATGCTTCTTCTGGTGTGGATATGCCTAACGCTGCCATTTACCTGGGCGATGGTGCCTATGTGATTTCCATCCGTTCTCGTAAGGAATACATGGACACCACGGCATATATCACCATATCTAGTGCCGAAGATGCCAAGGGCTTGAGCCTGTCCTCTTACGTGAACCTGCGCTTCCGCGAACCGCCGGTACCCTACCCGCAGTTGGTGGACCTGTTCGACGTTCGTGGCGAATCCCTGGGTTCGCTCAGTATTCCTGAACCTTACTATTCGGAATCCAAGAATTACCTGGATGGTAAGGCAGACTCCATTGCCATCCATTTCCACAGAATGTTCCAGCCCAACGCTGCGGGTGAATTCCAGGACTCCCTGCCATTCCTGATCTGTTTGAATTGGGACGAAGATGTTTATGAGACCTTCGACTTCTTCGAGAAGGGCTTCTCCAAGTCCAAGAAGGATACGGCGGTGGCTTGCTCCTACACCATAGACTCTGTGACTATCTATCAGGCCTTTATGGACCGTTACAAGGCCAACGGGAACAAGAGCGACAGCGTGATTACCTTCATGTCTGACTCTACGTTCTCTAACGCCGTAAAGACGACTGGCGTGGGTAAGGTTCTTAGCTTTGCTACCTTCGAAGACCGCAAGAAGCTGACCAAGCAGCACTTTGATAGGGCCGTGACCGACCGTATGGCTCCTGTGATTGTGAGTGCCCGTGTGGACAACTTTAGTGACCAGCTGAACCGCTTGACGGTGACTCTCTCTGAACCGGTGAAGCTGATTGACGAAACCAATAAGACGGCACCTTTCACGTTCTACCTGAACTCTGCCACGGAAGTGGGTGAGGCGGGCCGCTTTACCTCGTCGACGGCGAACGCCGCTCCTGGTGGCCTTGGTTCCGAAAAGCTGACCCTGGTGTTCGATAAGACGAACCCCCAGAAGCCCACACCTCGTCTGGGTGACTTTGTACGCTTCCGTGCCGATTCCTGGATGTGGAGCGATACGGCCAATATTTCTGCCGACGATGTTCAGCGTGTGGCCGGCGATAGCGCCATGCACTGGAACTCCCCCACGGACTACAATTCCGCAGCACGTCTCCCGTCTTCTTGGGTGACTATTGTGGGTGACTACTCTGTGGAAGTGTCTGCAGTCAAGCTTGCCGCTATGAACAAGGATATCGACGCCAAGAATACTCCTGCCGTGGAAGTGTTCACTATACCCACCACCATGGGTAAGGAAGAAATCATGGCCCTGTATCCCAATACTCTTGGCTTCATTGTGAAGTCTGACATGGCGTCGTTCATGAGCAAGGACTCTGTGACAGAGAAGTTCTTTAATGACCATCCGGAAGCCCTCGCAGATGTGTACTTCCAGTACGAAGTGCAGTACTACACCAACCTGGGCTCTTATGTGGCCGGAAACAAGAACAAGATCTACTGCCTGGACGAAATCAATGAGCAGAAGTATGGCAAGAAATACTTTGGCGGTAGCGATTGCCGTAAAGTGCAGGGCAACTTCTACATCGCCTGGAATATGCTCTCTGACAAGAAGCGCCTGGTGGGTACGGGTGCCTATATCGCTAAGCTCACCTCCTTCGTGAAGCTCGCAAAGTTGGGCAAGGCCAAGGGTAGTAAGGCCGAAGAGACCGATATGTGGGGTGCCAAGCGCGGCAAGGGCATTGTGAAGTAGCAAACCTGCCTGTAAAGTTTAAAGTGCTTAGGGTTCTCCCCTGGGCACTTTTTTTTGCGAAGTGTTGGAAAATTGCTATAATTACAGCTATGAAATCGCTTTTTGTTTTGATGGTCGCTCTTGCCTTCGGTGTTGCCTTTGCCGGTGACCCGACGGATATGGACTCTCTGTTCCGCGGTAACGAATACACTCCGGAGTTGAACGCCTCTTTGCGTGAGGCTTCGGCGGCGCAAGGGCCGGCGGTGCCCACGAAGAACAGTGCTGACAAGAAGGCCTCTAATGAATTGTACGTGCTGCAGTTCGAGGCCGTGGGCGATTTCGATGCGGCCCAGCGCCGCCGAGCGGAACTGTCCGCCAGCACGGGTTACGCCATACAGGTGGTTTTTGACGCTCCCTTCTACAAGTTGCGTGCTGGCGGCTGGAGCAGCAAAAAAGCTGCCGACGACAAGGCACGCGAGCTTTCCGCCTACAATATTAGCGCTTTTGTCGTGAAGGTCCGCTAAGGACCGTTTATCCGCCCAAAAGGACTGTTTGCGTCATGCTGACCTGCGAAGCAGGGAAGCATCCAGGTCCGACTCTTGATACCTGCTCCCGCTATGTCTGGAGGGGCCTCAGGATGACGGTTTGGTACTATTCCAACAATCCTAGAAGTTGTTTGATTTCCCGCTCATCTACGGTTGTGGGGATGAACATGCGTTCTTCGGGCGACACGTAGATAAGCTTCCTTTCGGAATTGGGCCGCAGGCTCCTGTCCCTAAGGGACACGGCCTGGTTCTTTATGGAATAGAAGAACTTTCCGGTCTGAATGAACTTCTGGTTTTTGAGGCCCTGCTTCAGGGCTTCCGTAAGCATTGGAGCGATTTGCGGGTTGGGCCACACCTCTTTGTGGAGTTCTGCCAGCCTTTGCTTGAGCAGTTCCTCGTGAATGGGGGACTCGTGGTCCACATAGAATTTTAATTGTGTGATAAGGGATGCCACGGGCAGCTCCGGAATGGGCTTGCTGTGGATCGTACCTTCGATTTTGGGGTGGAGCACGGTGTAGGGTACCACGCCCAGGCTTTCTGCCGACAGCATCTCGTTTTCGGTTTCTTCTTCAGCTTCGCCTTCGGGGCCCTCTTTGGGAGGGGGAGCAACGCTCTGTTCGATGGCGATAGTGGTCACCATGTGGCTTACTTCGTCGTTAAACGCCATGTACCAGAAAGGTGTCCACAGGTTCAGTACCTTCCAGCCCAACTGCCTTAACAGCGTGTGGCGCACGTAAATGCGGTCTTCTATGGATTCTCTGAAGCGTTCCGTGGTGCAGTCGTCTTCTACCATGGCCAGGAAACGTTTGGGATTGTTGGCGTCCACCACTACGGGACCTACGGCTATGCCGCCTTGGGAGAATGCAGGCTCTACCTGGATGTTCTCGTTCTGCAGGGCCTCCATGGACTGGGCATACAATGCCGATTCCTTGGGATGTTCTTCGGGAATGTCCAGGACCAGCACCTTTTGCAGGAACAGTACCCATTCCCAGAAAAGGTCCGGCTTTTGCGAAGGCTTTTGGGCCATGTCCTGTTCAGAAAGGAACACTTGCAGGTCTTGCCTGGCCAGGGTGGTGCATACGGAAAGTTTCTGGTTGATGGACTTCTTTTCGGTGGGTTCATATTCCGCACACACAATGATGGAGTCCCGGAGTCTGCCTGCCGCCCTTTCGGGAGTCTTGACATAGAAACTGATGGCGGGGTTGCTGGGCTGGAAGAACCTTGCAACAGCCGAATCCCTTGGCACCAGCCCGCAGATGGCTTCCCAAATTTCTTGGCAAGTGGACTGGTGGAATGCGACGATTCCCAGAGTCCTGCCGGGGTTCTTTTCGGCATGCCTTATGGCCGCCTTGGCTGTTTCCATAATCTTGTCGCCCACCACCTTGAGGGTTTGGTTCTTTATGCCTTCGCGGCTTGGCTGGGGGAGCTGATGGATGCCGCCGCCATAAATTTTGCAGTTGGCAAAATCAATCAGGGAGGGGTGGGTGTAGGTGGAAGAGAACCATAGTTCCCTTGTGGGAATTCCCTGCCTGAGTCCCATGGTAAGGATGGATTCCTGGAATACACCCGTGTGTGGCGTCAAGTCTTCGGAGTAGCCGTCTAGCGGCAAGTACTCCAGGAGCGGTGCATGGGGGTCTCCAATCAATACGGTCTTTTTCGTCTTGAAAATGGCGGGTAACGCCTGCACCGCGGTAATGCAGTCGGCGTCCAGGAAAATCACCAGGTCAAAAGTTTTTGCAGAGTCCAGGTAGAAGCTTTGTTCTAGCGGGACACAAGTGAAATAATCGGGATTTTCCTTGACGGTGTCGTGTACCAGCCTGAAGTTGGCGTTGCAGAACTGGTCCAGCTGGGTACGGTAATCCTTGGTCTTCTGGGCCCTTGCCTTGGGAAGCAGGGAGAACAGTTCCGGGGCCTCTTTGCCCACCTGCTGGATTTGGGTGCCTGCCCAGAAGTGGGCGAAGGCCTGGGCGATGTTGCGGTTCACGTTCTCTGCATCGGAGAGGTAGGCGCAGAGCGCCTTGGCGCCTCGGCTTTCTATGGATTGCAGCAGGGACGTGATGCGGATATGGGTTTCCAGGTTTCCCCAGTTGGCATTCCACTGCTCGATTTCGTCCAGCCACTTTTCAATGCAAAGGCTTTCCAGGGGCGTTTCCAAAGACAGGGAACGGGTTATCTTCCTGGTGACCTCTTGCAGTTCCCGCACGGTCTTGGCGTAGTCCTTCATTTGCGGCAGGGCGTCCTTGAACAGGTGCCACTGCTCCAGGATTTGCAGAAGCAAGTCCATGCGGGCATCGTTCTTGTGGGATTCCCTAAAGTCGTAGATGTAGGTAATCTTCTTGTTCAGTTCGAACCAGTTGGAACGCTCGTAGAGCCAGTCCTTGCCCAACAGGTGGTTCCCCAATACGGAGGTGTCCTTGTAGGCACGCTTGTTTTCTTGCAGCTCGATAAGGGTGTCGATAAGGTCCAAAAGCTGGCTGTCCGAGGATACGGACTTGGGGTCCTTCAGCACTTTCAAAAGTTTTTTCTTGGAATTGCGGTACCGGTCCGAAAGGCCCTTCAAGGTTGCTTTCAAACTTTCGGCAAAATCCTCCCTGATGGAGAGGATGTTCTCGTCCACGGCGTTGTCGGTGTAAATGTCCGAGGTCTGCCTGCGGTAACGGACCCACTTGTCGCCAGCTTCGGGCAGAGCCTTCAGGGAATCCTGATAGTCTTCCCAGTTGCTGGAGCGCAGTTCCCAGTCTTCAAAGACGGGGGTGCTCCTGTTGAAGTTTGCAAGGATAAGGTCGATGATGTCGGCAAGGCCGGAAAGGTAGATTCCCGTAGGGAACAGTCCGGTCTTTGCTACCAGGGAAATCAGCGGCTTAAGTTCGCTGACCTTGCTGGAAGCTAACGCCAATTCTTTAGCGGTGGCCTCTTGCTCTTCGACACCAAGGCTCGGGACCCTCACGGACTTGAAGGCGTTGCGGGCCTCCTTGCCCTTCTTGTCGAAATAGAGGTAGACGATTTCTTCCAGGTCCGCCTTGATTTCCTGATAGTTCTGGTAAGAAACTTTTCCCAGTTCCTGGAACAAGCTTTCGGAGGACTTGATTTTGACGGCGGGATTCTGGACGAATTCCGCAAGCAGTTCCGACAGGGGGGCGTTTGCGGGTTGAATGTCGTTACAGACCGCTTGGTAGTAACGCAGGAATCCTTCGCGGGCACTCTGGAGTTGAGAATGCAAAACGTTTCTTTCGGGACCGTTGAAGTTCCTGTACAGCGGGAACAGGGTCTCACGAAATTCCTGGCCGGAACAAGCCCTGCGGTAAACCACCAAGGTCTTTTTCTTGTTGGCTATGGATTCTGCTGCGATGTTTGCCGCCGTCTTAATTTTTGCGGTTCCCGGCAAAGCCTGTATGGCATAGGCGCTGCATTCAGGATCCAGGGCGTCTATGGTGACTTTGGTGGAATGGGAATCGGTAATGTACAGGGGGTAGTGGTCCAGCGGAGAGTAAATCTTGTCGAAGTCTCCCGTGTCGAATATGGATTCCTTGGTCTGGAAACCCTCTGGAGAGAATAGCGCCTGCAATGTGGCTGCCGCAGATTCGTTGGATTCGTCCAACCCCCGTTCCAGGCATTTTTTGAGTCCAAGCCTTGTGGAATCCAAGAAGGAGAGGCAAATGCCGTGGCGGGTGAACTTCCAATTCTTTTCTGCCGCCACCGCCTTTTCGAACAGGGAGAAGTAAAGCAGTACGCTGAACTTTCCGCCCAAGGTGGCGTCTTCCACCGTGGGCAGGTTCATCTGGGCGTTGAGCCTTTCCCGGAGAACCACGTTTTCTACCGGAGGCCTTGTGGACAAGGAAACCGTCTGGTTTTGCAGGTTCACGTCTACGGGAATCAACAAGCTCGGGGACAGGGCGTTCCCTTCCCACTTTAAAAATCCCAGCATCAGGTACAAGTCGGAACTTCCAAAGTCCTCGACTTTTTCCTTGAGTGCGGTAAACAGGTGTTCCTTGACTTCCAGTTTTTGCTGTGGCGTAAAGTTGGAAGTTTGGGGGAGGAAGGAGTCCAGGGGTAGGGGGCCGCTGGCTTGAACCCACTTCTCGTAAAACAGGTCGCCCGCCTCCATGACCAAGGGTGTCTGGTAAAGGCTCTTGGTGTTGAAGTTCAACAAGGAATCTCTGGAATCGGACAAAGCGGATTCCTGATAAATCTTGGATAGGACTTTCGACAAGGCAGAGTTGGACATGCCTTGAATATAGATAATTTAATGGCTACAGGCGTGCGGCCACTAGCTCCAGGGCTTTCTCCAGGCTGGTGCTGGCAGGCTCCGATGGGCCAAGGAATCCCGCTTTGTGGAGGACCCTGCCCAGGAGTTCTTGGGGGGACACTCCTGCGTCTCGGTCCTCGCGGATGCTGTGGGACTTTTCCCGCTTGGAAAGTTTTTTCCCGCTGGAATCCACCAGGAGTGGGTGGTGCAGGTACTTGGGGGGCGTTGGACGTCCTAGAATTTCCATAAGGGCGATTTGCCTCGCGGTAGAGGGGAGCAGGTCTTCGCCCCGCACCACGTGGGTAATGCCCTCGTTAATATCGTCGACGCACACGGCAAACTGGTAGGTGTAGCAGCCAAGGCGGTCTTTTAGGGGAAAGTCTCCGCATTGGAGTTTTGGATTCTCTGCATAGTCCCCTAGCCGCAGGTCGTGCCATTTTATTACTTTATCTAGAATCTTGATGCGGAGGGAATGGGGGGCGTCGGTAGGGGGCCTGCCGTTGCAGTGCCCTTGGTATATGATTTCGCCGTACTCGTTTTTGGGGTTCTGTTCTTCCAGTTCCTTGCGACTGCAGTAGCAAGGGTACACAAGTCTACGGTTTTGCAATTTTTTTAGGACGGCCTCAAAAGTGTCAAAGTGTGCGCTTTGGATGCTTTCGCTTTGCCACTCAAATCCCAACCACCGCAGGTCTTCCCAGATGGCGGCGATGTGTTCGGGGCGGGCCCTGCCCTGGTCATGGTCCTCGATACGCAGGTGGATTTGCAGCCCCCATTTTTTAGCGGCGGCCCACACGTATAGCGCCGAAAGCAGGTGACCTTCGTGGAGGTAGCCCGTAGGGCTGGGCGCGAATCGGATTTTACCGGGCATATTTGAAATATAGTTTTTAGGGGTGTGAGGTGTGTAGTGTGAAATGTGGAATGACAAGATTCTCTTTTATGCTATATTATTTCACGTAACAACGAGAAATCGGGGTGGATATGAAATTTGGTGGAATGTTAGGTTGCCTTTGTTTGGTCGCCTTTGCAGCAGGGGCTTTTGCCAACGATATTGTTGCGACAACGTCCAACGGCTCTACGGTAATTTTGCATGATAATGGCCGTTGGGAATATTACCAGAACAATGCACAAGTTCGGGATGTGCGCCCGGAGGCCATGCCCGAAGACGCTAAGTTCAACGTTACCGTGTTGTACGAGAGTGCCGAAAAAATCAAGAAGAACGTGCGGATGGCCCTGGAGGCGGACTTTGCCACCGAGCAGGAAATTAAGGACAGTTTGCGGAAGGTGCCCAAGGGCGGGGTCATCTATTTCCAGGTGCCCACCAAGCAAATCAAGAAGGGTTTGAACCGGGAATTTACCTACTCCGTATACGACAAGGGTAAGACTCCCATTTTCTCCAAGACCGTGGCGGAAACCGAGGCGGAGCCTAGCGAAGACGCCGGTGTGTCCAACCTGGTGGTGGCCCCCATATATGGTCGCCCCAAGTCCAAGGTGATGAAGGCAAGGGTAGAAAATCGTGCCGCCCACCAGACCTTGGACATAGATGTTCCTATCCAGTAGGTTGCTTTTAAGAGTTTGTTGTGAAATTCGCTGTTGTGGATTTGGAGACCACGGGGGGCAAACCCTCCGATGGTCGCGTTACCGAAATAGGCATAGCCCTGATGGACGACACCAGGGTGGTGGAAACCTATCAGACCTTGGTAGACCCCGGTATACCTATACAGCCCTTTGTGCAAAAACTGACGGGCATTACCGACGAGATGGTGCAGGGGAAACCGCAGTTCTCTGCAGTTGCGGAAACGGTGGCGGACAAGTTGCAGGACCGCATTCTGGTGGCCCACAATGTGCAGTTCGACAGCCGTTTTTTGATTGCGGAACTGAAACGTTGCTGCATCAAGTACGACCCGCCCAGGCTTTGTACGGTAAAACTTGCCCGGAAGTTTTTCCCGGGGCAGTCCAGCTACAGCTTGCGGAACCTGGTGCTGTCCTTGGGACTGCCAGATTTTAACCACCACCGCGCCATGGACGACTGCCTTGCGGCTGCGGAAATTTTGAAAATGGTCTTGGAAAAGGTAGGCGAACCCGCCTTGCTTAAAGAAGTGAAGAACCTTCCTAAAGTAAAACGCTAGCGTTTAGCAAACGTCATGCTGAGGCTTCGTAGATGCCGAAGCATCCAGGCACGAAGGCTCTTCACCAGCCATAGCTTATTGCTGTTTTAACAATCCCGCTTTAAACTTCATTTTCAGGATGCGGGCGGCGGATTCTTCGATACGCTTTTGGTAGCTCTTGTTCTGCTTGGAAAGCTGAACCATGTAGTTCACCATCTCTACCGCCTTTTGCGGGTAGGTAATCATGAACATGTCGTTGCCCGCGGTAAGGGCGGTGCGGATAAGCTTGCGGAAGTCCTTGCGGGGGTAGCCCTTGCTTTGGACCCGCTCGGTGCCGCTGACCCAGGCTCGCAGGGAAACGCCCCACAGGTCGTCGGTCAAGATGACGGTTTCGGGATCCATGTCTCTTGCCATCTTGACAATCTTGGGCTCGAATACGGCAGGGCGGCTGGAAATGCGGACAAACCGTACGCTGCTCATCATGGTGACGGGAATGTCATTAGATAGGCGGCTAAAGAAATCTACGTTGTAGGCAATCTTGTCTTTGGGGCTTGCGCTGATGGCGATTTGGTGGTCGCTGTTGGTCCAGCTGTCGTAACCGGGAAAGTGCTTGGAAACGCAAATGACACCGCTGGCTTTCATGCCCCGCACAAAGGCTCGGACCTTTTCGGTGCTGGTGGAATCCTTTTCCCAACTGCGGTTACTCTCTTCCATAAAGGAGTTCTTTTTCCGGTGGTCCTTGGCGGGGTCCAGAACGGGAGCCAGATTCAGGTTGATTCCCAGTTCCATCAGTTCACCGCCAATGTCTGCGGCAATAGCCTCGATGGAATCTTCCGGCATGTCCCGCATTTCCTTGGCACTGGGAGCCTTTTTCCACTTTTCGGAAATGCCGCCCAGACGGTTTACCAGACCGCCTTCTTGGTCGCTGGCTACCAGCAGGGGAATTTTTAGACCTTCATTAGCCTCGCGAATCCGTTGTTTGAAAGCGGCAGTGTCCTTCAGGTGGTTTTTCATGACCAGCACCGCACCGAATTCATTTTCCACAAGGAATTTGGCGGGGGACAGGTAGACCATCACCATTTGGGCGGCCTTCTGCTTGAGGGTCAGGGAATCCCACAAGGGCATCAGTTCGTCGGGCAGGCCGTAGGGGTTTTCCTTCGGGGCGACTGCTTGCGCTGTGTCCGTTGCTGTCGGGGCCGTTGTTTGGACTGCTGCCGCTGGGGCCGTGTCGGCAGGTGTTGCCGCCTGGGGAGTAGGCTGCGTCGCCTGCTCGGGTTGCGGTGCCTGCGAAGGTTGCGCAAAAGGCAAGACCGCTCCCACCATAAGGAACGTTACCGTAAAGAGGAATGCCTTTGCCTTGCTTAGAATATGAACCTCGGGTCTGGAGCCGTCCCTTAAGTTGATTTTTTGCCAAAGCGGCGGGGCTTGAATTCCCGTGGCGGGAAGTCAAACTTGATCTTGCCTTTTTCCAGGAACAGGAACGCATCGAAGGTCCGGTGGGTCTTGTTGCTGCGGAAACCCTTGATGAGTTCGGTCTTTTCGCCGGCCAGGAGCTTCTGGATGGTTTCCAGCGGCAGTTCCTTGCCCAAAAGCACCTTGGGGAGCGTTATGCCGGAGGGTTGCTTGTCCAAGTAACTCTGAGAGACGTAACCCGTAAGGGTTTCGAAGACGTCAGTGCTGTCCACGGGGGAGGTTCCCACCTTCTTGACGATTTCGATTTCTTCGGGCTTTTCGTCGAACACGAACTCGATTTTGTTCTGGTCGTTGATGGTGAGTACCGCGGAGAATTCTGCGCCCTTCTTGCTACGGAAGCCGGTAAGGGGACCGATTTTCCGCTTGGTCAACAGTTCCACGATTTCTTCGTCGGAAAGCCGCTTGCCGCCAATCATCTTGCGGATGACAATGCCGTCCTCGGTCTTGTAGCGGCTTACGGTTTCGAACACCTTCTTGCCGTTCACGGGGCTGAACTTGGCCTCGCCTTCGGTATGTTCTTCCTTGAATCCCTTGATGTTTTTAACCATGGTGCGGGTCATGTCCACGATGCCCTTCATGAATTCTTCGCGAGATTCCTTGCCCTTGGAAATCAGGTCCATCTTGTATTCCCATTCCCCGGTGAGTTCTGGGCTGGTAAGGGCTTCGATGTTCATGGCGGAAAGCACCTTGATAAGGTCGAAGGCCTTGGCGGTGGGAATCATGTCCTTACCGTCGCGGACCACGTACTTGTCACTGACCAGCTTTTCGATAATGGCGGCGCGGGTAGCCGGGGTTCCCAGGCCCCGTTCCTTCATGGCATCACGGAGTTCGTCGTCTTCCACCAGCTTACCGGCACTTTCCATCATGGAAAGGAGCGTGCTTTCGGTGTAGTGTGCAGGGGGCTTGGTAAAGTCTTCGGCGGCACCGATGTCCAGGGTCTTGGCGGAATTCCCCTTGAGCTTGGGAATGTCGGATTCCTCGTCGGATTCCTTGCCGTAAACCGCCTTGAAGCCGGGGTCCACCAGAATCTTGCCTTCGGTAAGGAAGGTCTCTTTTTCTACGGTGGTCACGCGGGTGGTGTTCAGGAACTGTGCAGGCGGGTAGAACACGGCAATGAACCGCTGGCAAATCATGGTGTAGATTTTCTGTTCCGCTTCGGAAAGGCTCTTGGGAGCGACTCCTGTGGGGATAATGGCGAAGTGGTCCGAAATCTTGGTGTTGTCAAAAACTTTGGGGGTACGCTTGACCCAGTTCTTGTCCAGAACCTCCTGGGCGAACTTGGCCAGAGGGCCGCTGATTTTACCTAGGGTGGCCTTCACGGGGGCCACGTAGTCTTCGGGCAGGCAACGGCTGTCGGTACGGGGGTAGGTGGTGGCCTTGTGATGTTCGTAAAGGCTCTGGGCAATGGAAAGGGTGGTCTTGGCGCTAAATCCAAAACGGTTGTTTGCCTCGCGCTGCAACGTGGTCAGGTCATAGAGCTGGCCGCACTTTTGCTGGCTAGGGGCAGTAGTCTCTTCGATGGTGCCGGCTTTGCCCTTGCACTTGTCCAGGATTTCCTTGACCTTCTTTTCGTCAAAGAGTTGTTTTTCCTTTTCCTTGCCGTTTTCGCAGAACCACTTTCCCTGGTAGGAATTTCCGCCGTTGTCAAAATCGGCAGTGATGGTCCAGAACTTTTTGGGCTTAAACTGCAGCCGTTCTTCTTCGCGCTTGACGATGATGGCGAGGGTGGGGGTCTGCACGCGGCCGCAGGGGGTAATCTGGAACCCGCCCATGGAGCTGTTGTAGGCGGTAAGCCCGCGGCTTCCGTTCATGCCCACCAGCCAGTCGGCCTCGGAGCGGCAAAGGGCGGCATCCTTCAGGTTTTCCATGTCCTCTGCGGTGCGCAGGTGCTCGAAGGCGTCCTTGATGGCGGCAGGAGTCATACTCTGCATCCAGAGGCGCTTGAAGGTTTTGCCCTTGAAGTTTCCCTTGAGCACGTAATCCAAGATATAGAAGAAAATCAGCTCACCTTCGCGGCCCGCATCGCAGGCGTTGATGATGGTGGTGACGTCTTTACGCTTGATGAGTTTCCCCAGGGCGGTCAGGTGGCTCTTGGTGGTGGGAAGCGCCACCAGGGGGAATTTTTCCGGCAGCATGGGGAGGGTCTTCATGTCCCATGCCTTGTAGCGTTCGTCGATATCTTTGGGGTCGGCGATCCCTACCAGGTGGCCAATGGCGTGGCTCACGATGGTGGTGTCGTTTTCCCAATAGGCGGTTTCTTTCTTGAAGCTCTTTGCGCCAAGGACCTTTACCAGGTCGGCTGCTACACTAGGTTTTTCTGCAATAATAAGGGTCTTTTCGGGAAGCTTTGATTTAGTTGCCATATATCTTGACCTTTAAAACTTATTTCCATTTAAAACGGCCGAACAGGCCAAACAGCACTGCCAGGACGGTAAAGGGGGCGTGGATGACCTCTACGGGAATGCACCATTTTAGCAGGTGTTCCTGCCTGAAAATCTTGAGGCCCCGCAAAATCAGGACCAGGTCCCCCAGGCACTTCAGGGCAAAAGCGATGAGGGTGGCCACGAGGATTTCAAAACTGAAGGGGGAAAGGACCGCCGTCACGCAGAGCATGGTGAGGAAAAGGAACACCATGGACAGCACAAACACGATTTTTGGGGAATAGTAGATGGTCTTGGAGGCCCAACGCTTGCGCTGTTCCCAAAGTTCCTTCAGGGTTTCCTTGCCATTGGTGGTCACGAAGGTGGTGGGGGTGATGCAGTAGCGCATGGCGAAGGGGCGGTCGGTGGCCAGCTTTTGCATTAGCAGGTCGTCGTCACCGCTCTGGATCTTGATGACGTTCTCGAAACCGTTGACGCTCTTGAAAAAGTCCTTGCGGTAGGCCAGGTTGTTGCCGGTGCTGGTCAGGGGCAGGTGCATGGCCAGCCCTGCGGTACCCGCCACCCGGTAGATGAGGGTTTCCACCGCCTGCATGCAGATAATAAAGGGGGATTTGCCTGGAGTGGTGGGGATGTAGGAATGCCCCGCCACCAGCTCGATGCCGGGCTCGAATTCCCGCAAAATGCCCGTGAGCCACTCCCGCTGTACAATGCAGTCGGCATCCGTAAGGCACAAAATGTCCCCTTCGCAGGCCTCGATCATACGGCTGATGGCGTGCTTCTTGGGGCTTACGCCCTCGGGAATCTCCTTGATGGTAAGGATGTGCAGCCGCGAATCCCGTGCCGCGTATTCCGAGAGAATCTGGGGGGTGTCGTCATCGGAGCGGTCGTCGGCCACCCAGACTTCCCATTCCCCGGCGTAGTCCTGTGCCAGGACGGAATCCAGGGTGGCCCGGATGCCTGCGGACTCGTTGCGGGCGGCAATGAGCACGCTGACCCGGGGGGGTGGGTTCACGGTGGACGTTCCCTCACGGACGGTGCCCAGGGCGTGGAAAAAACGCACTTCCAGCCACAGGTAGAAGAGCCCGAACAGGGCAAGGAGGGCTATAACCACGTATGTGACGACGGTCCAAATCATTTTCGGGGCTAAATGTAAAAAGGTTTTTTTTGTTTTGGGTCGGACCGGCAGGGCTTGTCGGAGCGATTTTCGGATACATATATATATCTTATATTAAATGACTCTTTTTTTGGGGATTTTTGCCAAAAAAATGGGTAAAATTAATTTTCCAGGGCAATCCCTTTCCAGGGGCTGGATTTTATGTATCTTTCGCCCCGGACTTTTTTAGGTCCTTTTAGCGGGCTCCTTACCGCCTTTTCCAAATGAAATTTTATTGGAGGGAATCCTATGAAAAATAGGATGTGGGGCCTTGCTGCCCTGGGGAGCCTTTTGCTCTCGTCAACGGCTTTTGCGGGAACTTGCAAAAGCATGGTCTTGTATGAAAATGGAAGTTCTGCGGGTCGCATGGAAGAGTCCACCCGGTCGTTCCCGGAGGCTCCGGAGTGGTCAGCCAACTGGGGAGATTTTGAAGGTATAAAATCGCCCTATATCCGCTTTTCGGGCATGCGGAATTACCGCAGCGACTGGACGGGTTCGCTGGTGTTTGACGCCTTGCCCGCCACAGTACAGGGGGGAAGCCTTAGGCTGAAGGTCCGTTCCACCCAGGCGGGAAATTTTGGCGTTTGGCTCTCGGGTGCTGGTGGCAATGGAAAGATTTCTTTCCACGCGCTTGCGGCGGGCAAGGCGCAGTCTTTGGAAATCCCCGTTGCCGACTTGCTTGGCGGTGGCAGTGTGGACGTGGACAAGGTGGGTCTTGGGCTGTTCGGTGTTCCGGCGAACCAGTACACCACCTTGTTTGTGGACGACATTGAACTGACTTGCGTGCAGGAGGCTGTGGCGGCGAATGCAAACGGCGCGGCTAGTGAAACTGCTGCGACCTTTGTCCCCTATGTCTTTTCGGATATCAATCCCGCGTCCCCTGTACGCGGGGGATTGTTCGAGGATGTCTACGAGCGTCCGGTAAAATCCCGCTATACGGCGACCGAGAAGGAAAGCCTGAAGGGAAGAACAAAGGCCCGCTTTGTGGTGCCCGAAGAAAGCCACTTGATAATTCTGGGATTCAAGAATGCGGATACCCTGTCGACTCAAAAATCTTGGCGTGGCTGGTATAATAGTCTGTTTCTTGTAGAAAAGGGAAAACTGGAAGACGGTGCCATTCCCAATTCCAAGAGGCTTTTCGAAGAGGCGGAAACGGTGGCGGCTGCAAGCGATTACACCACGTTGCCGGTATTGCTTGCCGACGTTGATTACGGCGTCGCCTACTGTGGCGATAGTGCCTGTACCAAGCAAGAAATAGAGGATTTCCGCCTGACGCTCGTAGGGCTCCCGACTCCTTATGTGCAAGGTTCCAAAGTCCGTCTGGTTTATGACCCGTACTTCACGGTGGCACCGGTCGGAAAATTGCCCCGGTTGGAATTCTGCACCGCTGGGAGGTGTCTGGAACTGAACCCCAAGTCCGAGGGAATACTGGAATTTGACTCGGCGGGGATCCAGAAAATTCTGGTGAAAATCCATCTGGAAAATCAAACCTTGGAACAGAAACTTTTCGTGGAGGTACGGTAATGAATTTTATCAAGAAAATTTTGGCCTTTTCGTTGGCGGCGGCAGGGAATCTTTTTGCCGAAACGGTAGACTTGTTTTATGACCATGTGGGATCATCCTGTATTTCGAGAGATGTGGGTTTGTATAGCACTAAATGTTATGATCAAGGTGGTTTTCCTAGGTCAAATAAGATTCCTAAAGTTCGCTTGCGCGTCATTGACCCGCCAGCGCTTGCCTCGGCGCCCTTCGGATTTTATTTGGAACGCCCCTTCTTTATTATAGACGGAATCCACTTGAGCACCGACGAAAAGCGGACCCTGTCGCAGTTGCATGCGGAAACGGAAGAATTCGGCATTCCCGAAATGCTGAAATCCTTAGGGTACACTCCCGTATTGGTGCAGTTCTCCCAGACGGTTACCCGTTCCTTGCAAAAAAACAGCGAAGCCTTTGCAGGAGTTCTGGATTACTTGGGCGACAATAAGCAGATTCCCTTCCCGAACAAGAAGCAGGACGGCTTTGTTGTTTTGGGCATTAGCCAGGGTGGAATCATCGGACGTTACGGTTCCTACTTGTACGACACCCGAAGGAACAAATCTACGACCGCGCCCGTGAGGTTCTTTGCTTCCTTAGATTCACCCCACCAGGGAGCGGTAATGCCCCGCGGGTTGGTGGCCTCCATCGACTTCTGGGCCAACGAGGCGGAAGTGGCTTCCGCGGAGGCGTTCTACGATTTGATTTCTTCGCCAGGAGCTCGTGACCTGCTGATTTACGACACGGAGTCGGGAAACAGTACGTACAAGCCAAAAACGGGTACAGAACGTTTCTTGTTCGGGGACTACCGCAAGGCCGCGGAATACAAGGGCTTTCCCGTTGTCCTTGTAGCCCAAGGACAGTTGAAGGGCAAGGACCCCGCCCACAAGAACAAGTACTACTCTTTGGAGCGCCGTACGGAATTGCTTTCCAAGGTCATGGGCAGGGCGACCAGTTCCCTTTCCTATTCTACGGCAGAGTCCGGGGAGTATTCCCATAACCGCAAGTACGAATTCAACACCGATGTAGATGAGGCTTCCAAGAAGGGTATAACCGACTTTGATTTTGTTCAGGGAAGTACCTATCCCTTTGCAAAGACCCTGTATGAATCCTTGCGTGATGGCATGGAAGAGGCCATGCCCAAAAGCTGGAACAAGAAGGTTAAGGTCGAAGGCCTTACGATTGCAAGCCTTCCCATGAAATCCTACTGGAACGACGACACGTTGTACCAGGCCAGCAGTACCTTTATTCCTACGGTAAGTGCCATGGACCTGAAGTGCGACGGGGACTTGGCCATTCGCAAGGGCTGTGCCCATAGCCAAAGCGCGACGGATATTTCTTTCGAAGCTCCGGGAAGTAGGAGTTCCGCCAAGGCGATTTATGCTGTGGATTCCAGCCACCCTCGTTACGGTGAGGCCATGAGTGGACGCCATATTGAACCGGCCACGGATTCCAAGGGGAACGTGGACAAGAAGGTCCTTTCCGGCATGCAGACCGACATTTGGCGGGTGCTTTGTGAAGTGGCAAAGGCGGATTACAATTCTACCACGGGGCAATTCCGCAATCCAAAATTGGGTGGGTTGTTCTCGCCCAAAACTTCCTGCATGGATCAAAGCAAGATACCGGCGGTCATAAAGAACGGGGGAGTCTTGCAGACGAAAAAGCTGGGCTATGTCCGCTATGACTACAATGCAGCGGCCACGGAAGGGAATGGGGAGGTGTCTTTTGCCCTCCCTGCGGGTTGGCAAAAGGTGGCTGTGGCGGATAACGGTCAAGATGTTCCGCCTTCCAGCATCTTTGAGGCGGAAGTGCGTGTAGTGGCTCCGGCAGGCAACTGGATGAAGGCGGAATTGCTCCTGACCCAGCGCAAGAATGGAGGCCATCAGGTGCAATTTGCGGAGCAAGATGTTCCGCAGGACGGCTTGTTCCATACAATCCGTTGGCAACTGCCTTCGGGAGAGGGCGCCTTGAAAGGATTCCGCTGGTTCCGCTTGGTGCTAAACTCCAAGGGCGGCATTGTGACCCTGCGACGCCCGCGCCTTGTAATGAACGCCAACAGTTCTGAGGAAATCCCTGCCGCCATACCTTCGGCAAAAATTTATCCCAATGCCTCGTACAGGCCTGTCCCCTGGTCCGATACCGTAGTGGTAAAGGATTATTCCGATGGTCTGGGCGTGGGCGTGGCGTTTGAATTCAAGTCCTATCAAGACGGTGCGTATCTGGATTTGAAAAAGCCTTATTCCATGGATGCCTACAAGTCCTTGAAGGTGGAATACTGGCCCGGAACCTGTCAGAGTACGACGATTTTCTTTGACGCAAAATCCAAGAAAAATGTGAATATAGGTAACAGTAGTTTGCAAAATGGTTTTGTTGTGAAAATTTTACCATTGCAAGATTTGATCAATACCGACGTTACCCCCAAGGGCTCCCTTTCCGCTTCCCGCTTGGGCTTGCAGGCGATGAAGTCTAATGAAAGGTGCGTTGTCCACTCCATTTCGCTTGAGTAGAAATGGTTGATGTGTTGAGAATAAAATAATATCTTTCGAACCTCAAAAAGTGGTATTCCCGTCACTTGGGAATACTGCTTTCAAGAAGGAAGAAAAATGAAAAATAAATTGTTTGTGTTTTTGTTTTTATCTGTCGTCGTGTGCCTGCTTGCAGGCTGCAACAAGCCTTTTTTGCAGACCATGGGCTCCAACCCCATGCCCGTCTACCATGAACCCAGGTGGTCTGGGGAGCAGCAGAAGAATTTTTCCGTGGGTGCGGATTTGTTCGGGACGCCCTATGGAATGGGCCAGAATGTGGACGAAGTTCATTCCGTTGGCGGGGACATCTTTGCGCAGTACCGTTTTTTGGATGTGTTCTTTGTCCAGGCGGCCTTTGCGGGGAATGGTGGCTCTCTGAAGTTCGACTGTAACGATGACCCCTGCTGGAATAAATACCACAAATGGATGGATTCCAAGGAGGGTGAAGACTCCTATTCGTTCTGGGCCCTGCAGGAACAGGCCATGCTTGGAACGGACTTCAAGATAGGGTTCTTCCAGTTCGGTTTTGGCGGCGGAATTATGCTGTCCCAGTCCAATGGTGACTACGAAGACAAACGTATGGAACTGGCGGAAAGGGGCGTCATAGAGAGCCCTGCGGAGAAGAACGAGATATTCCCCATGGTGGGAATTTGGTACGGCTTCAGCCTAGGAAAGGACGGACGTTACGGCCTCATCAAGAACGAGACCAGGATGGTCTTTTCTGACGATTTGTCCGATGGAGGTTCTTTGGTCAGTGATGTAGGCTCGGCCATGTCCATGGGCCTTGTCTATTACCACCCGTCAGGGTTTCATGGAGGCCTGACTGTTTCCACGCAACAGCTGTTCTCCATAGGCCTGGGCAAGACCTTCTCCTTCTAAAAATCTTTGTCATACAAAAAAGTCCCGGAATTGCTTCCGGGACTTTTCTAATAGAGGGCTCGCGACTGTCGTCGCGAAAAATTACTTGAGGGTCTGAACCTGCACGTCCCAGCTCTGGTTGCCAAGGGCAATGCGGTAGGTGCTTGCGGCACCGGCCTTCATGTTCTTGGTGTCCACTGCGGGGGCGGCGTTGGGGTCCTTCTTGGGAACGCCAATGTGGCGGTTGCCCTTGAGGAATTCGATACCCTTGTTGCCAGCCTTGGTCTGGAGGCAGCCCGTGATGAAGATGGTCTCGTCGGTAACCGGCAGGCCGTTTTCTTCCAGGAGCTTCTTGGCGGCGGGAATACCCGGTTCCAAGATTTCTTCGGCGCACTGCACGCCGGGGTAGGCTTCCTTGAAGGGCTTCATGTTGAACTGGTCGGCAGCGATCTTCACCAGCTCCGGATCCGGTTCGCAAGGAGTCTTGCCCTGGTAGCCCAGGAGCATCTTGCCGTAGCCTTCGGTCATCTTGAACCAGGTGCCACGACCGGCGGCCTGGTTCAGGGTGTTCATGTAGGCCTGCTGGAAGTAGAACTGGGAAACGGGGGTCACGGAAGAGGCAAAGCCGCCGCGGCGCACGCATTCGCTCATGTTCTCGATAACCTTCGGGAACAGGTGGAAGGTCTTGGTTTCGCGCATCATGAGGGTGTTGGCGGTCAGAGCGCCACCCGGCATGGGGCTGAAAATCACGTCCGTCGTAATCTGACGGGCCTCGGGCGGGAAGTTGTAGTCCTTGAGGCATTCCACGGCCACGTTGTTGGCTTCCATGAGTTCGGCAATGTGGTCGTCCACAATGCTGTCTTCACCCAGGGCCAGCTTGTAGTCCGTGCCCTTGAGGGCGTGGAACATGGAGAACAGGTCGGGCTGTGCCGTACCGCCAGAGAGGGGCTTGCGGCTCAGGTCCACACCGTCGGCGCCACCTTCGATGGCGGCCTTGTACTGGGCCACACCGGTACCGCAGGTGTCATGGCTGTGGATACGGAGTTCCACCTTGTCGCCCAGAAGCTTACGGGCGCGCTTGAAGGTTTCATAAACCTTGGTGGGGTTGGTGGTACCGGAAGCGTCCTTGAAGCACACGGAGGCAAACGGAACGCCTGCGTCCAGAATGTTCTTGAGGATGCGTTCGTAGAATTCCGGGTTGTGGGCGGCGTTCAGGTCGCATCCCGGAGGCAGTTCCATCATGGTCACCACGACTTCGTGTTCCAGGCCGGCGTTGGTAATGCACTGGCCGGAGTAGATCAGGTTGTTCACGTCGTTCAGGGCGTCGAAGTTACGGATACGGGTCATGCCGTGCTTCTTGAACATGTCGGCATGGAGCTTGATCATGTCGCGGGGCTGGGGAGCCAGGGCCACCACGTTGATACCGCGGGCCAGGGTCTGCAGACGGACGTTGGGGCCCACAACGCGACGGAATTCGTCCATCATGTCGAAGGCGTCTTCGCCGCAGTTCTGGTAAAGGGCCTGGAAACGGGCGCCGCCACCTGCTTCAAAGTGGGTGATGCCGGCCTTCACGGCAGCTTCCACCGCGGGCATAAAGTCCTTGGCGAAAACACGGGCACCGAAAATAGACTGGAAACCATCGCGGAACGAGGTATCCTGGAACTTGATCTTCTTCATAGTGTTTTCCTGTGGGATAAATCCCTGGTTTTTACTGTATAATTAAAATACGGGGGAAAAGATAGCATTTTTTTGAAGGGGAATGCCTTCCCCTCGCTGCAGTCTCATGTCATTCCCGGCTTGACCGGGAATCTCCATTCGCCTTCCGCTACCCCTTCGCCTAGGGGCTCTGCCCCTAAAACCCCAGAATCATACCTTGCCTTCTTCCTGTCATGCTCGCCTTGGCGGACATTTTCTTTTATTGTATTGCAATAATACTGAATTTTTGTATAAAATAGCGAAATTTTGCATATTTTCAAGAAATTTTGTATTGTAAAATTTGCATTTCTGTAAAAATGAGTATATATTTTGGGGTATGAGGCCTATCGGGGAATACCTGGATTACCGCAAGTACCTTTCGGATTTTTATGCCGAACACAAGGAACGCCATGGATTTACATGGCGCGAGTTTGCGGCTCGTTGTGGGTTTGGTTCCCCCGTGTACCTTAAGCAGGTGATTGACGGAAAGTACGACCTGAGCGCGAAGGCTGTGGCGCAGGTAGTGGAAGGCCTTTGGCTTGTGGGATATGAACGGGAGTATTTTGCCCTGATGGTGGAATACTGCCATGCCAAGGGGCAACTCCAAAAGCAGGAAAAGCTTTCCAAGATGCTCAACATCGCCGAGGCCAACAAGGTCAAGTCCGTGGGGCTGGACAAGCTCCGCTTTTTTGAGTCTTTCCGCAACCCGCTGCTTCGGGAATTGGCCCCGGCATTGGACGGGGCACGCCCTGCGGACATGGCAAAACTGTGCAAGCCAAGGCTCACGGCCTCTGAAGTTTCCCGTACCCTTAAATTTTTGGAAGAGGCGGGCTTTTTAACCAAGGACAAGAATGGCAACTACCGGCAAAACCACAAGTCCGTAAAAATGCCTGACACGCCCGTTCCCACCAGCGCCCTCCAGCGTCAAATGGGCGAACTGGCCCTTGCGGCCCTTGATCTGCCGCAAGAGGAACGCAACATGACGGGCCTTACCCTGGGAATGTCCGAGAGGTGCTATGCCGAAGTTGTTCGGGAATTGGCGGAATGCCGTCGCCGTATTGTGGCCCTTGTGCAAAGCGACCCCGCCGTTGAGCGGGTCTATCGCCTGAATATGCAACTATTCCCCATGACGGAGCGGATTGCTTCCTCTCAACGTCACGAATATAACAGTTTAAACAAAAAACATTCACCCTCTCTGAAACGGAGGAAAAAATGAAACAGTCAATGAAGATGGAACCAAAAAAGAATAATGTCATTGCGAGCCTCCTTGGAGGCGTGGCAATCTCTGGCCTGTTCCTCCTTACCGCCTGTGGTGACGATGGGAGCAGCAAGACGGCGGGTGGCACCGAAGAAGATGCCGGCATTATTGCCATTACCGACAAGATGGTTTCCGGCGTGTCCCAAAAGGGACCGTTTGCCAACGGTTCCAGCGTTACCGTTTACGAACTGGACGGCAAGACCTTGGCACAAACAGGAAGCAGTTTCGAAGGCAAAATCAAGAACGATTTGGGAGAATTCTCGGTGAAGGTGGTAAGCCTGGCTTCCCAATACGCCTTGCTCAAGGCCAATGGGTTCTACCGCAATGAAATTACGGGCGAAAAGTCCAATAGCCAGATAACCCTGTATGCACTTACGGACTTAAGCGATCGGGACGAAGTGAACGTGAACTTGCTGACTCACCTGGCCTACGAACGTTCGCTGTTCTTGGCTACGGAAGATTCCCTCCCTGTGGCAAAGGCGAAAAAGCAGGCCGAAGCCGAAGTGTTCCAGTCTTTTGGAATTGAGGGTGTTGCTGACGCTGCCGAAGACTTGAATATTTTCGGGGAAAGTGACCAGAGTGCCGCCCTGCTTGCGGTAAGCATTTTGATGCAGGGAAACCTTAAGGAAGCGGACTTCAGTGAACGCCTGAACGACTACGCCCAGGATATTGAGGCTGACGGCGTGTGGGATGATGCCGTGACAGCCACGCAGGTTGCTGATTGGGCGGCAGAACAAGGTCTTGGCGCTGGACTTGTCTCCATTCGGGGCAATGTGCAGGCTTGGAACTCCTTGGCTGGGGTACCGGACTTTGAAAAGTATGTAAACAACTTCTGGTATCAGAATTATGGCCTTGGCACTTGTGACAAAAAGCGTGAAGGCGAAGTCAAGAAGAACCAGAACGCTGCAAGTGTCCGTGCAAACGAGTACTTTATCTGCAAATCGGGTACATGGGTGCTTGCAAGTGATTTGGAAAAAGATACTTACAAGTGGGAAGCGGGAAAAGACGCTGATGTTAAAAATGGCGATGTGGTTGCCACCAACTGCTATGTGTTCGAAGACAAGGCCTGGCGTACTGGGAATGAAAACGATTGCTCTTTAAAGTTGCGTGGATGTACCAAACTTCGCCAAGACACGGTGGGCCAAGGTGTAGATAAAGCCTGGTATATTTGTGATGCGCGGAATTGGCGTGAGGCGACTGATATTGAAAAGGATACGGCAACTTGGGGAACTGGAAAATTTGATGGGGAGGTTCGATTGGGGCAAGTGAATAAGAATGCTTATTACATATACAAAACTGATAAAAAAATATGGCGCGAAGCAACAACACTTGAATTGGATACTTATGATTACAAAAATAATAAAACATGGACGGGTAAAGATGGCGACAATAAGGCGGGTAGTGTGAATGTGAACAATTGCTATGTTTTCGAAAACAATGCATGGCGTAGCGGAAATGAAAACGACTGCTCCTTGAAGTTACGGGGCTGTACCAAGCTTCGTCAAGATACAGTGGGCTTGGGCTCTGATGATGTTTGGTACACCTGTGATGCTGAGAACTGGCGTGAGGCGACCGATATTGAGAAGGATACTTATGGACATAAATGTACTGATGGAAAAATATTTACGGGTAAAGTCAATTTGACTGCAAAATATGTCTGTGATGAGGGCTTGCCTAGAATATTGGGTTTTTTGGAAGATATTGCCGATACGGCTTGTACAAGTTATAATAGAGGAAAACTCTACATACTGCCTAAAGCTTACTATCGTCATGTGAAAAGATATGATGACAGTTGTCCCTATTTTGCCGGGGATCAAAAACTGGAATATACCGAATCTGCTGAAAAAAATTATTCGTATTACAAATGTACCGAAAAAGGATGGCTTTATTCAACGGAAATATTAAATCAGGGAACAGTGACGGATCCACGCGATGGGCAAACTTACAAAACCATAGGTTTTAAGGATAAAATATGGATGGCAGAAAATATGAATTACGCAATACCGGAAAAGAAAGGTAATCATACACTTGGAATATGTAATAACCACAACTGTGATTTTTTTGAGTCAGATTCTTTGAGTTATTGTTATAACAATATTGCTGAAAATTGCATAAATTACGGGCGAATTTATTATGGAAGTAATGCCGCTCGGAGCGCTTGTCCTGATGGATGGCGGATTCCTGAAGTGTATGAGTTTGTTGATTTATTCCTTGAAATGAAGTATGAAATTTTATGGATTGAGAGCTACGGATATCTTCAGATGCGTAGTGGGACATTGAACTCTGAAAATTTCCTTGTTCCCTTTTTGCCTCGTGGTGGTGGTATAGGGCTAGACTATGATGAATCGTTAGGTATGTTTCAACGTTTCCGCTCTAGTGAAATAAGTTCGTATTTTTGGTATAATAGGGAATCTACTCCTTCTGCCACACTAGAAATAGACAATAACAGTTTTTTTAGTCCTCGGTCTGAAGAACTCGGCTATGTCCGTTGCGTAAAGGACGCCGAATAGGCCTGCGCCACAAAGGAATTCTTTTGCTAATTCCCGCCGATTTCGCGTTTGAGCCATCGGGTCAATTCGTCTTCGGCGGGTAGGTTCAACTTGTATTTTTGCACAAAGAGGGATTCCTCGATTCCCGCGGTTGCGTATTCCACAAGTTCCTTGCCGGCCTTGGTGCACATCAAAATGCCCACGGGGGGATTGTCCCCTTTTTCCATCATGTTTTTCCGGTAATAGGCCAAATACAAATTCATTTGCGCAATGTCGTCGTATTTGATTTTTGTCGCCTTCAAATCGATAAGCACATGGCATTTGAGAATCCTGTGGTAAAAAACCAAGTCGCAGAAAAAGTAGTCGTCATCGACGAGGATCCGTTTTTGCCGGGTCTCGAAACAGAATCCGTTGCCGAGTTCCAACAGGAACTCTTCAAGATGGCTCATTAATGCGTTTTCCAAGTCGGATTCTTCGACCACTTCCTTGTTGTTTAATCCAATGAATTCATAGACATATGGATTTTTGACTAAATCTTTTAAGGCGGGGGAGTGTCCTGTTTGGGCGATTCGGGACTGGACTACCGCACTCATCTTTGCGGGATTTTTGCTTAGGGCGGTGCGTTCAAAATAGTTGGAGTCGATTTGGCGTTTGAGTTCTCGGAACGACCAGACCCCTTTCATTGTTTCTAGTTCATAAAAAACACGTCCCAGAGGGTTTTCGACACCCATAATGAGTAGAAAATGCGAATATGAAAGGTGGTCAAATAACTTTTCTGGGGGAATTTCGACTTTTTCAGATTGGGCAAACACTGCTTGCCCAATTTGGTAAACCCCGTTTGCCAAATCCGTATCCAGGGGAGGCAATGCGGTCAATTTTGCTCCCAAATCGGCCATTTGGGGCTTGTTTGACCCGAATTCTGAAGCTGTGAACTCAAGAACCGGACGGGCCAGATTCCTGAATTCCATGTAGAATTGACGGTAAAGTTTCAGGTTTCTATAAGAAAGAGATTTCCTATTCAGGCGTTCTGCCAATTTTTGGAGCGTTTTTGCTCCATACGTTGCCCTGTCGTTGCCGTTTTGCTCATAATGCACGATGTAGTAGCCGGTAAGCCAGTTGCGGGCGGTTACATTCTTGTTGATAGCCTTGGCGGTATTTTCGACGAAAGCCTCGTCGATTTGTGAAATTGTCTTGCAGAGTCCGTTAAAATCGATATTTTTGGCCATGATATGCTCCTGTTTTTTTATGGCTTGCAAACAGGAGTATGCATGTAGAGCGCAGAACACCGGTTCACAAACCTGTTGATGACAGATTGATGTTGGTGCTCTACGTTAATCGCCAGGGGCCTATCTCCCCATAGGGTTCCTGTCCTCGAATCGCTGAGCTTGTGGTGCGGCGAAGGGCGGACGGCGTCAAGCAGAGGGTTGAACTACCCGTCCGGAACAAGTCGCTGTCGGCGGGATGGACTGCTATCTAGTGCGAATATAAGAAAAAGCAGTTATGATGTCAAACAATCAAGCGATGTTCATCAAATGAACATCATGGTGTTCAGTTTGGCGCGGTATTTCCAGGTGAGTTCGTGCTTGGGACCTAGCACCCCGAACAGGGTGAGCATGGCCTTTTTGGCTGCCCCGTCGTTCCACTCGGGGGCCTCTACGAACAAATTAAGGAATGCTTGTAGGGCGCTTTCGAAGTCTTCGGCGCAGGCCAGCTTGCAGGCCTCGTGGTAAACAATCGCCTCCTTGCCCTGCACGTCCTTCTTGGCGGCTTCGGCATGGAAGTCCAACAGTTCCAGCAGGGACTTGGCCTGCCTGTACTGGTCGTCGGCCTCGGTAAACTTGGAAAGGATTTCCTTGGCCTTTTCCGTATCGCCCATGCCAAGGCTGGCCTTGGCCCACAGCAGTTGCAGGGCCTTGTCGTCGGGCTTTTTCTGGAGGGATTCCTCTAGCAGGGGAATGGCCTGCTCAAAGTTCTTTTGGGCGATGGCATCTTCCAGGGCGGTCTGCAGGCGGGTCTCTTCGGATACGTAGTACTTTTCCAGGCGCTTTTTTAGTTCCTCTTCGGGGAGCACCCCTTGGATAACGTCTGCAATCTGGCCCTTGTCCACCACATGGACCTCGGGGACGGAACGCACCCGGAAGGCCTGGATAAGTTGCATGTTCTCCCGTTCGTCGCAGCTGACCACGCCCAGGGTAAAGTCCATGCTGGTGGAAAGCTGCCCCAGCAGTTGGGAGTAGGGAGCGCAGTCAGGGTATTCCGCAGAGGAGAAAAGCACCGCTACGGCACGGTCTTGGGAGGCCTGGATGACCTCGGTCTCAAAATTTTCGGAGGTGATTTGTACAACTTTTGCCATGGCCCAAATATAGATTTTGTTATATTCTGCCACATGAGTATTTGCCCTTTTTGCAAATCGGAAGTCGCCCAGATGAAAATAGGCCACTTGGACCTTAGATTGTGCCCCAAGTGCTTTTCGGCGTTTTTCCCCAGCAGCCAGACCACGGCCTTGCGGGGTGATTTGCCCGACAAGTCCCGTGAACTGTGGTACAACGCCATGGTTGCAAAAAAACTGCAGGACCCGGACATGACGGGCGCCTGCTGCATTGACCACGGGGAACCTCTGGTAGACGGCAAGATTCCCGATTACGGCTACGAGGGCAAGGTGGCCACCTGCTGCAAGACCTTCCATTTGCCGCCCTCCATGGTGGAAAAAATCCTGAAGCGGACCATCGACACGCCCTTCCAGAAACCCGCCTCCCAGGGCAAGCACCATTTCTTTTTTATCCGTGCCTTGGATGCCTTGGTTTCCAAGTTCTCTGGCGAAAAGCTGCCGGAAGAGGATCCGCTGGATACTATTCCCTACAATATCCACCTGAAAAAGTTCTTCGAGTGATATGAAAAAGACCTACATCATATTGGGTTCCATTGCGGCGGTTGTCCTTGCCGTTTACTTGCTGTTGCCCGATGTGCTGTTCGAGGAACTGGTGTTCCCCATGGATAAAGGCACCACGGTTCTTGCTTACGACGACCGTGCCGATGGGGGAGAGTCCACCACCACCTTCAAGGTGACGGATTCTGAACTTTCCTTTGAATGTTCCTTGGGAGCCGATACTTCGAAGTTTTCTTGGTGCGGGCTCCTCTGGAATTTTGACCCGGACAGCCTAAAGGAATTCCGCAACTGGATTTTTGTGGATTCCCTGATTTTTGATTTGGATGTTTCGGGGACTCGCGAAGTGCTGGTGAAACTGTGGGCCTACGACCCCGACGTGACGGACATTCGTAAGCCCAAGACCTTCCGGCTTTTGATGAAGGAAATGCCCTTGCACGATGGGCACAATCGGGTATCCATCCCCATGGAACAGCTTTACACACCGGAATTCTGGTCCGAGGACATAAAGACTGAAGTGAACTTGAAGCAACGGCATCATGAAACTATGGCCCGGCTAGAAATTGCTCCTGGCTGGAACCAGGCCCGGGGAACCTCTTTCTCCCTGAAAATCCACAGCATCAAGGCGGTGGGGGTAAGCAATTTCAATTACGGGATTGTCCTTGCCATTTTTGTGGTATTGACCATTATTGCTGTAGGCTGGCGTCACAAAGTCAAAAGCGATGAAGAATAAGGTTGCGGGAGCTCTTTTTTTACTGGTAACCCTTTCCCTCTGGGCGTATTTCTTTGTTGCCTTCAAGGATGCTTCCTTGGAATTGTTCCCAGGAGAGACTTTTGAAATTTACACACTTACGGATCATGAGGCTTTGGGCTTTTCCACCTCCGAGGTGACGGTAAGCGATACCCTGGTGGATGCCGTGGTGAATGTCCGTAGCGGCAAGGCCTTCCCCTTTGCGGGATTCGGGTTCAACCTGATGTCCAAAAACGGTAGGCCTTCGGGGTACCTGGACTTGTCTAGGTTCGATTCTTTGGCGGTGGAAGTCTCCACGGTCCGTATGAACTCTATCGGTATCAGGATATTGACGGATGACCCCGTGTACTCCCGGCGGGGCATGTACGTGAGCTACAGGCCTCTGGAATTCCAGGTGCCCGCAGGCAGGAACTTTGTAGAGTCCAAGGCCGCCATTGCGGATTTCAAGACTGCGGAATGGTGGCTTGCTGGGCAGGGCTTGGACAAGGATGATGGCCTCACGTACTTTTACAGGTCCATGCTGTTGGAAATCTTTAACGGGCAGGGTACCTTGCGGGGCATTCCGGACGCCATCCAGGTGAAATCTGTTCGTCTTTGGGGCAAAAATCAGGATTTTTGCACAGGAATGTACGCAGGTCTCGGTTTATGGGTGCTTCTTTTAGTATGCTTTATTTACATGTCATTCCGCAAGAGACCCGGGGAAGGAGAGCTGGCACAGATGAAAGAAGTTGCACAGCTCCTGAAAACCACGGATAAGTCCCTTGCCGAGATTGCCATAGCGGTGGGGGAAAAGAAGGTTTCCCGCATGGAGCGGAATTTTTGCAAGGCTTACGGGCTGAAGCCATTGGAATACAGGAGGAGAAATGGTTAAGCATTGGAATTTAGACAAGGTCATGCATTTTCTCGGGAATCTGGTCATCACCTTTGTGGCCATCGCGTTGGTGTATTACTTGCGTGGGGTCCTGCTCCCCTTCTTTGGGGCATTCCTTATTGCTTACATTGTCGACCCTTTGGTAAACTGGTTGCATAAAAAGGTGAAGCACAGGATTATTGCGGTAATAATTGTGTTGCTTGCTGTGGGCCTGGTGGTGGCGGGAGCTTTACGTCTGTTTATCCCCATGGTGATAGGGGAAATCCAGAACTTGGGTATTCTTACTGCCAAGATGTTTAACGATTCGGAGTGGGCAGCCCGTATAGAAACTTTGATGCCAGGTGGACTGTTCGAAACTATCCAGTCCCTGATTTCTTGGGACCAGTTGGCTGTTTCCATGCAGCGCTTGGATTTCTGGAAAGAAGCACAGACTGTTGCCGCCAAGATTTTGCCCAGTGCCTGGGGCGTGCTTTCTTACACGGGAACCATTATCCTCTGGTTCTCTGGAGCGGCGGTGGTCTTTATGTACCTGGTGTTTATCATGCTGGATATGCCCAAGCTTCGTCGTGGCTTGTTTAGCCTTCTTCCCGACAAGTATGCCGACAGTGCCATTTCCTTTGTCAAGGAAACGGACAAGTTCATGGGTACCTATTTCCGTGCCCAGTCCATGGTGGCCCTGCTGGTGGGAATCCTCTATGCCATCGGCTTCGGCATTATGGGGCTCCCCATGGGAGTGGCCTTTGGGTTGTTTTCCGGTGCCCTCAACATGATTCCCTATTTGCAGCTCACCACCATCCCCTTGGCCTTGCTTTTGGCGGTAGTTCATGCCCTGAACACGGGAATGCCCTTCTGGGAGGTGGCCTTGATTGTGGCCGCTATTTACCTGGTGGTGCAGGTTATCCAGGACTTTTTCTTGGTTCCCCGCATTGTCGGTGGCTCCATGAATTTGCCTCCCGTGGGCATCCTTTTGTCGTTGTCCATTTGGGGTAAGTTGTTGGGCTTCTTAGGGTTACTAGTAGCAATTCCGTTCACTTGTCTGTGCTTGGTGTATATCCAGAAGCTGCCCAAACACAATGTTGAAGACGACTTGGATTTGCCCGAACCACCGCCCGAGGCTTGATTTTAGGGCTTTGGGGAAAATCAAGAAAAAAAACTTTTTTTTGAAAAAAGTTCCCCACATGGCAAAAAAAAAGGTATAATATACGCATAACTTTCTTAAACCTAATTCAGGAGTAAAAAAATGAACAAACAAGATCTCATTGAAGCCATCCTCGCTAACAAGGAAGCTGGTTTTGAATCCAAGGCTGCCGCTGGCCGCGCTGTTGATGCCGTTCTCGACGGTATCGCTGCCGGTATCAAGAAGGACGGCAACGTCCAGCTCATCGGCTTCGGCACTTTCGCTGTGAAGACCCGTGCTGCTCGCACTGGCCGCAATCCTCAGACTGGTGCTGCCATCAAGATCAAGGCTTCCAAGACTGTTGGCTTCAAGGCCGGTGCTGCTCTCAAGGCTGACGCTGCCAAGAGCAAGGCCAAGAAGTAATAGACTTCTTGAGTTTTAAAAGGGTCGCCTTTCGGGGCGACCTTTTTTATTTTGTTTGTGCAAAAGACAGGGATATTTTTGAAAAGAGAATTATCTATATTTTGTTAAGAAGAAAGGATGGACGGTATGAAAAAAGTTTTTTTTGTTTTCTTTGCGGTGATGATACTGTTCTGCGCGGCTTGCAGCAGTTCCTCGAAAGATGATACCTCTGATACCTGTACAGAAAACCCCAGTGCGCCAGAGTGCCAGACGGACAACGAAGAGGAGGGAAGCTCCCCTGAAGAGTCCGAGGGCGAAGAAGGCTAAAATCTGCCTTGCCAAGGCCGTATAACTCGTAACTCATTGATATTCAACCCGTTGGAGTCTTTCCGGCGGGTTTTCCGTTTTTTGAAAAAATATATTGCAAGTTTTACATTTTTTGGCTATATTTGCGCAAGTTTGAACTGAACGAATTTTGGCTGGGAAAAAGATGATTTTGCAGAAGGTTATGAAAGCAAAGGCACCTTGCGGAACACACCGTTCCGATGCAGTCAAGGTTTTTTCTTTTTGTGATTTTGATTTTGCTGAACTTTTTAGTTCGGCATTTTTTTTATACGCAGAGTTTAATTAAGCAATAAACGGAGATGAAAAATGAAGATTGAAGGCATCGACAAAGTCCTTATCATCGGTTCTGGCCCGATCGTGATCGGTCAGGCTTGCGAATTCGACTATTCCGGCACCCAGGCTTGCAAGGCCCTGCGCGAACAGGGTTA
>Ga0265298_10000492_pt1 | contig 58809 bp, 46 predicted proteins | sample AusTroGonzalo_MG_3_FD_193486 | JGI IMG/M metagenome (GOLD analysis project Ga0265298, IMG submission 193486) | Bovine rumen microbial communities from tropical cattle in Woodstock, Queensland, Australia - Gonzalo_01 | ecosystem: Host-associated > Mammals > Digestive system > Stomach > Rumen ... | reverse complement strand
CCAGACGGCCGGGCGGTGCGATCCCCGGTTCGGCGGCGATCCGTGCGATCAGGTCCAATGATACGCCGCGAGCCGCGGCCAGCGAGGCAGCCAGCGCCAGATTGCATACGTTGAATTCACCGGTCAGAGTGGAATGGACCGGACAGCTCCCCCACGGGGTTTCAAGCATAAAATCGGCTCCTGAGGCCGTGAGTTTCAAATCTTTGACCCGGATATCCGCACCGGGCTCGTCATGCAGCGTCACCGAATGGACCTCGTGTCCGGCTCCGGCCAGTTCGGACCGCAGACGCCGGCAGTATGCGTCGTCCTCATTCACCACCGCGGGCGCATCGGGCCGCAGCAGTTCGGTGAACAGGATCCGCTTGGCCAGATAATAGTTTTCCATAGTCAGATGATAATCCAGATGGTCGCCGGTCAGGTTGGTGAAGACGGCTCCGGCAAAACGCAGCGAACCGGTGCGGTGCTGATGCAGTCCATGGCTGGAAAGTTCCATTGCGGCGCGCACACAGCGGTTCGCTTTCATCTCGGCAAACAGCTGCTGAAAATTTTCCGCCATAGGTGTGGTCCGAGCAGCCTCCGTGCAGGATGTTCCGCCGGTGTCGTATTCCACCGTCGACAGCAGTCCGCAAGGTTCATTCGGAAATGCCGTCCGGAAGATTCGGCGCAGCAGAAAGGCGATCGTGGTCTTGCCGTTGGTTCCGGTCACGGCATAAACCTCCATGCCGTCCGCGGGCTTGCCGTAAAAGGTTTCGCAGAGCAGCGCCCAGGCACGGTAGGAATCAGTGACTTTCAGCACCGGAAAACCTTCCGGAACGGTCCATTGCGAATCCGCCGCGGTCACGGCTCCGGCGGCTCCTTTTTTCACTGCTTCATCAAGGAACTGATGACCGTCGATACGGGAGCCGCGGATGGCGCAGAACAGCGTTCCGGGAACGACCCGGCGGGAATCATTGGCAACCGTCTTCACTCCGATGGAAAAATCGCCCGAACCGGATACGGTCCAGGGCTTCAATACCCTCGCATAATCAGCCAAGGAAAGGTCCGTCATTCCTTGTCGGCCTCCGGTTCGATGACCTCCAGACCGGTGGAACGGGAACCTTTCAGAAAGACGATATCGCCGGGCTTGGCCATATCGCGGACAGGTCCGGCCGCGGAAGAGGCATCGGGAAACACCGTAACACCGTCATGTTTCACGGTCAGGTCCAGCACCGCCAGCGCTTCGGTCATTTTTTTGCCGACGGCTGCGATCCGCGCACCGGGCAGATTGTCGAGCGCAAAGGACAGCACGCGCATGTGTCCCTTGAGCGATTCCTTGCCGAGTTCACCCATATCGCCGAGCACCAGCAGCAGACGGGCGGGATCGGCGAATTCGCTGAGCCAGCCCAGCGCCGCGCAGATGCTGTCCGGATTGCCGTTATAGGCGTCGTTGATCCAGAGCGCATCCCCGTGCATGGTCCGTTTCATCCGGAAGCCGGGCACATGGATCCGGCGGATCGCTTCGGCAGTCGTTTCCAGCGGGATCCCGAGGCTGAGCGCAGCCGCTGCCGCACCGCCGGCATTGAGCGCCTGATGCCGCCCGGTCAGGTTCCATTGCACGCTGACTTTTTTCCCAGAGGCGGTATCGATCAGCTCGAATGAACTGCCGTCCAGATTGCCGCCTTTGTAGACGACCTGGATGGAAGATTCCGGAGCCTCGCCGAAAGTGATTTTGCGGGAAATGGCCGAAGCCGCTTTCCGGATGACGGCAATGCCGCCGCATTCCTGCGGGAACACTGCGTTCCGCACGGAAAACGGGGTGAAAATATGGGATTTCTCGGTGGCTACGCCCTCCAGATTGATGAAAAATTCCAAATGGCAGTTGCCGATGGAGACGATCAGCGAGGTCTCCGGCTGGGCGATCTCCGCCAGCGGTTCGATCTCGCCGTGATGGTTGGTCCCCATTTCAATGACGGCATACTGATGCTTGTCGGTGAGCCGCAGAAGATTGCGCGGCACGCCGATCTGGTTGTTGGTGTTGCCCTCCGTGGCCAGCACATGTTCCTTGCCGGCGACATGTTCGAAGATGGTCCGCAGGATCTCTTTGGTGGTGGTCTTGCCGCAGGATCCGGTCAGCGCCGCCAGTTTCAGTTTCGGAAACCGTTTGCGGTGATGAGCCGCCAGCTGCTGATAGGCAGCGAGCGGAGACTCCACCAGCAGGGCAAACGCACCCTCCGGCACCTTGTCCGCTTTCGCCTCTTCCACGCACAGGAGACTGGCTCCGTTGCGGATGGCATCGTCCAGATAATCATGGGCATCGAATTTTTCCCCGGACAGGGCGATGAACAGCGCATTTTTCATGGATTGCCGGCTGTCGGTGACGACTTCATCCACGCTGGCGGTCAGCGGTGCGGAACGGCTGAATTTGCCGCCACAGACATCACGGATTTCCTTGAAAGTGAAAAGTCCCATTTGAAACCGCCCCCGTTCAGTCAAATTGAATGATATCGATCACGCGTTCGCCGAAAAAGATCACCCGCCTGGTCACCCCGGGCGCGGTCCAGTAGATCCACGTATCCACCGTTTCCGACGGGGTGCGCATCGGCGGCGGCGGTCCGCAGGCCAGCAGGACTTCATTCCTCGTCATCCCTTTTTCCACGATCCCGCGTTTGATTTTTTCATAAATCATCGGACGCACATTCACGACCATTTCCTTTTCCGATTTGAGAACAAAGAGCCGGCGGATATACGTTTCGATCGGGACCAGGGTCCGTTCCAGACTGTATTTGAGCTTGAAGACTTTGCCGTCGGACACGCGTTTGAAGATGATCCGGTCGGTATCCGCCTCGATGAACTGGATCTCGGTTCCGAACGGCAGGATGGTCCCTTCCTGAATATTCGCACTGGTCATCACCCCGTCCTCGTCATACCACAGGTTGAACGCAGTGTAGACCGGAGCGAATTCCGGCACCTGCAGCACCTCTTCCGGGATTATGGTCCGTGCACAGGCGCCCGTCAGTATCAACACAGCCAATGCCGCAGCGGCGGACAGCAATCTGAATCCTCTCATATCTCTCATCCTTGTTTTATGGGTTTCTCATTTTTTCAGCCGTTTTTTTCCGGCAGATACGGTAATTTACGCGCATTTCTTCAAACTTTCAATTTTTTTTGCTTGAAAAATCGCAAAAACAATGGATATTCCCTGTCTTGAGCAGTTCTTTTTGAAAGGAGAAGGAAAAAATGCCCCCGAAAGCTGTGGTTTTGTTGAGCGGCGGTCTGGATTCCGTGACCTGTCTGGCTGTCGCCAAAAAGGAAAAATTCGATGTTCATGCCCTCTGTTTCGATTATGGTCAGCGCCATAAGATCGAGATCGAATGTGCACGCCGCAGCGCCGCCAGGGCCGGTGTGGAGAAATTCCATCTGATCCAGTTCGACCTCCGGCAATGGGGCGCGTCCGCTCTCACCTCCGATCAGCTGGACGTCCCCGAATTCCAGGAATACCACGACAAGGTTCCGATCACCTATGTCCCGGCCCGCAATCTGATCTTTCTTTCCTTCGGCACCGCCCTGGCCGAGGGTATCGGCGCACGCGATATTTTCATCGGCGTCAATTCGATGGATTACTCCGGTTATCCCGACTGCCGTCCGCCATTCATTGATGCCTTCCGCAAATGTGCCAATCTCGGCACCAAAGCGGTCGACGAAAATTGGGAATTCAACATCCGCACGCCGCTCCAGCATCTGCGCAAACGCGAGATCATCGAACTCGGCCTGTCGCTCGGGGTGGACTATTCGCTCACCCACAGCTGTTACAATCCCGATCCCGACGGACGTCCCTGCGGCCATTGCGACAGCTGCGGCCTGCGGAAAGCCGCCTTTGCCGAACTCGGCATGACCGATCCGGCCCTGAACCGTTAAAACACGGTCCGGTTCCAGTTTTTCCCGTTGGCTGCCGGTTCCCAATGCGGGATCCGCCGGTCTGGCCGAGATTTGCTTTTATCCTCGTTTTTATCGAAAATCCATTTGCAAAAATGTATGACAGGCATTATATTAATCGTTTATCATTGAACTGGATATAAAAGATGGAAAAGAAAAAAGCATACTATACCTCGGGTCCGATCCGGCGCGGCATGTGCCGCACGGCTCTGGCCATGATCCCCGCCACCCTCGCACTCTGCGGCTACAACCTCGCCGACACCTATTTCGTGGGCAAGTTGCCCGGCGTCTATCCGCTGGCAGCCATGGGATTCACCCTGCCCGTGGTCATGCTGATCGGCTGCGTGTTCCGCGGAGTCACGATCGGCATCATGACCACCTGTGCCCAGGCGCTGGGGGCGCAGAAACAGCAGCGGGCGTCCCGGCTGGTCAGCAGCGGCGTCGTGCTGATGCTGCTGATCTCGATCCTGCTGGCGATCCTCGGCATGACGTTTTCCAAGCCGCTGTTCCGTCTGTTCGGCGCGACCGGCGAGACCCTCCGGCTGGTGGAGATCTATATGGACATCTGGTTCTTCGGCTGCGCCACTTCCTCGCTCTGCATGACCGGCAACGACCTGCTGATCGCGTGCGGAGATTCGCGGCTGGCGAGTTTTTCCATGATGCTCGGCCTGGGCGTGAACGTGCTGCTCGATCCGCTGTTCATTTTCGGCTGGTGGATCATTCCGCCGCTGGGGATCGCCGGCGCCGCGGCCGCCACGATCATTTCGCAGTGCATCGGCATGACCCTCTGCATGTGCGTGCTCCATTTCCGCCATAAACTGCTGGTCTTCGAAAAGATCCCGGGCGATATCCTGTTCAAGGCCTGGCGGCTGATGCTCATGTATGCCGGCCCCTCGGTCCTCGGAATGCTGATGATGCCGCTGGGCATGTCGATCCTGACCCGCATCACCGCCGAATTCGGCGATGTCGCCATAGCCGCGGTCGCAGCCGCCGGCCGCCTCGAAATGGCCTCGTTCGTCGTCCCGATGTCCCTGGGCATGACCCTGATGCCGTTCGTCGGTCAGAATTTCGGTGCCAAACAATATGACCGGATCTGCGAAGGACGCCGTTTCTCCATGCGGTTCGCGCTCGTTTTCCTGACCGGCTCGGCCGTCATCTACACCCTGTTCGCCGACCCCATCGTCGCGCTCTTCAAGGATGACGCGGAAATCTGCCGGATCATGGCGCAGTGCCTGCGCATCACTTCCTGGGGGTTTGCCGGAGTCGAGATCCACCGTTTCGCCGGTTTCTTCTACACCGGCTGCGGCAAACCGGCCGCCTCCGCCTGGCTGAACGCCATGCGCATCATGGGCATGCTGATTCCCTTCTCGCTGATCGCCTTGTGGATGGATTCCCTGACCGGACTCTTTATCGCCAGGCTGGCCGCGGACGTGCTTTCCGCGGTGATCGGCTATTCGCTCGTGCGCCGCATGACCAACCGTCTCGGGATGCCGGAACAGAAATCCGCCTGAACAGCCCGGATCAGGAATTTTGCTGCGTTCATTTCCGGGATCAAACCGCAGAAATCATCGGAACCTTTCTTGAAGGGGAAACGGTCACCACCAGCGATGGAGGATCCGTCCGATGACCGGAGCCAGGGCATGGGCGATCCGGTAGGAGCCGAGGTCGGTCGCATGGGCGCCGTCCACCGTACATTCATCGAAATCGGCCCCGTAAAGCATGCGGCCGTCAAGATAATAGACGTTATCATCACCGGCAGCGCGCATCTCGTCGAAAACCTGCTGGTGGATGCGGTTGTAAAGGGGACGTTCCTTCGAGGCATAATCGGAATCGAAGGGTTCGAAAGCCTCCGCGGATTTGGGCTCGGTCGAAAGTGCGAGTATCGGAGTATGGGGATGGCTTTCGCGGAGGATCCGGATAAACGGGCGGATGGTCTTTTCCAGGAGTTCGGGACGGGCATTGTCATCGTAATCCAGTACATAGATAGCCGGATCGGGGATCCGGGCAAGCTGTCCGGCGATCTGGGGCTCGCCTTTGCCGTTGCCGGAAAAGCCGAAATTATAGCACGGCTGACCGAGCAGACGGCTGAGTATATTGCTGTAGAGCATACCCGGACGGGAAACGCAGCCGCCCTGGGTGATGCTGGTACCGTAAAAGACAACGGGCCGCGGGTCATTCCACGGAGTCGGTGCTTCGATCACGGAACCGGGGGTCAGGCCGATCTCGACCGAACGCACCCCGGAATACAAGGGAAAATAAACAGTAAAATCGCGCATGAGGACATTCGGAGAGACGAACATGGTGCAGGTGTATTCATTCTCGTCATAATGGAAATACGAACTTTTGGCAAAGACCTGGGTCAGCCCGTTCCCGGCATAAAGGTCAAAGCCCATGCTGCCGATCAAGGCCATGTGGCACATCCGGCAGCCGTCGACCCGGGCGTGAAGCCGGATCTCGGCCGTATTGCTCCGGAACCGCATCGCAGCGCCGGCAGTGCACAGGTTCAGCTTTTTGACCGCGGGGCTGAAATCCAGATCCATCTCTTCCGGCAACCGGCAGAAGGTCCCGCCTTTCTTATGCCAGGGCAGACCGGCCAGCTGGATCGGCGCATCATCGGCGCGGTAAATATCCATTCCTTCCAGCGTGACCGCCGCGGACTTCAGGTTCCGGTCGAGCCGGCCGATATCAGTTTTCTTTTTCATTGGTGTCTCCATTATTTTTGTTTTTCGGGAAATAAGCTCCGCCGGCGTGATCCGGAAATGACGGGGATATTCTGGAGACCGACCAGCTCGGTGTCCAGATATTCCTGGATGACGGTACCGGGATCGGCGATCTTTTTCAGGAGCAGCCGGTAGGCCTCGGCACCGATCCGGAGCGGATGCTGATCCACGGTCGCGATGGGATAGACATCGCTGATGCCGGGGACATTGCCGAAACCGGCCATGGCGATTTTCCCTTCCCATTCGATGCCGCGCTGCCGCATGCTGACGATCATCCGCCGGATATCGTCATCGGAACAGGAAACCATGGCGGTAAAATCCGGAAACTGGCGGCAGATGCGATTCAGCAGGAGATTGGTCTCCCCGACGGAATTTTCCATCATCCGGAAGGTGCGCTGTTCACAGTCCGTGATCCCGGCTTCCTGCATGGCATCGTAATACCCCCGCAACCGGTCCGGATTGAGGTGGACTTCGAACAGTAGAACGATATCGCGGTGTCCGCGCCGGATCACTTCCTGCATGGTCTGGTATCCCGCACCGAAAGAGTCGCACGCCACGTATTCGGGAAGGCACAGACTGCCGTACTTGTCTTCCAGATAGATCACGGGGATCCCGATATCCGGCAGCAAACCGTATGAAGTGGCGATGATCCCGTCGATCTTCATGCTTTTGAGTTCATTCAGGATCTGATTGAGGTGATTCGGGTCGGGAGCAACGAGGCTGACCAGGGAATGATCTTCAAGCGCAGCGGTCTGGACGCCATGGGCCTGCATGGCGATGAACGGATGCCGGATATTGCCGATGAAGACGATATGTTTGCGGGGAAAAACCGACTGACGGACCACGATCGTGCCCTGACCGCCCCTGCCTCGTTTCAGATAACCTTCCGCGGTCAGCAGCGATACGGCCTTGTTGGCGGTTTTGGTATTCACGCCGAAACGTTCCGCGAGGTCGTATTCCGATGGGAAACGCGAATTGAGCGCATATTTTTTCCCGTCCAGTTCTTCGCGCAGGATCTGGAGGATCGTCTCCATCTTATTGTTCCGCAGCAGAGCCATTGCCTCATTCCTCATTTTTGCAGATAATATAGCATCGGATATTGCGTGGGTCAAGAAAAACAAAAAAATTTCCGGGATATTCTTGACAACAGGCGAATGCATGCTAGATTAACAGAGGGAACACTGAAATGTTAAGTGGGTCAACACAAATCAAAGGAGAAGGAAATGAGTATCGTTCGCAGGAAAAAACTTTTGCGACAGCGCATTTTTACGCTGATAGAGCTCCTGGTGGTGATCGCGATCATTGCGATTCTGGCGGGCATGCTGCTGCCGGCGCTGAGCAAAGCCCGGGCTACGGCGGTCACGTCCAACTGCCTCGGAAACCTGAGACAATGCATGCTGACACTCAAGGGTTACGCGGATGATTTCAAAGGCTGGACCTATCCCGCCAGGCTGGATGAACCGGGGAAATCGCCATATTATTATCCGATGAAACTGAGGAATGCCGGGTATACATCCGTAGCCAATACCGATAAAGTACCGCCGGAATTCCAATGTCCGGATTCCCGGATCAGAAAATCCTCTTCCAGTTTTTACGGGATCAGAGTTCCCGGTCAGGTGCCCCGGAGTTTCAATATCAACGGGAACAAACCATTTTACCAGACAAATTCCGGGATCACGCAATGGGATTCCTTCGGAGAAATGATTTTGCTGGGGGACACCTTGTGGAAACAATACCGGAATTCTCCGACCGAAGCCAACCGGGGCGGCCATCCTTATCTGGATGACAACAACAGCGCCCAGGCTGCGCTGGCACTGCCGCATTTCCGCCACAACGAAAAATGCAATATTGCATATGCGGACGGACATGCCGCGGGCATCCGGATCCCCGAACTGAAAGATTCCCGGAGGGCACAGTCCAACTGGACCTATTTTGTGGGCTGGGCCGTGACCGCGGGTCAATATCCCTGATCGAATTTTCCAACCCGACAAAACATAACATAAGGAGAAAAAAATCATGAAGAAACTCATCACCCTGATCGCCCTGTTCTGTGCAGTGGTCATGTTCGGACAGAAACCCAATGATGGCTTCAGCATCAAAACCACACTGGACGGAGAGAAGACCACCTTCAAACCGGGAGAAGCCATTCCGTTCAAGATGGAATGGAAATGCCCGGAAGGCTATCGTGTGGCCGGCTGGAATGCCACGGCGTACATCCGGAACGTGCCGGCCGATTTTGCCAAAAGCCTGAATCTGAAAATCAGCGGCAAAGATCCGAAATGGCAGACTGCCCCGTTCCATAAATGGCTCTGGTTCCCCAAAGGCAAGGAAAAAAACACGGCGGCCTTGAAAACGACCGAGAAATGGCCGGAAGGCGATTATCAGATCTCCATCACGGTGATTTTCCGCAAAATTGACAAACCGGAAGTCAAAACCGACAAGTACAAGGCTTCCCAGATCGTCTTTTCCATCGAAAAATAACCTTATAAGTGAGGTGAAGTCATGAAAAGTTTTCTGAGTATCGGGCTGCTGCTCCTGCCGCTGGTGAATCTTCTCGCCGTTCCGCTGATCCGGGAAAAAGTCACCATCGACGGCGATCTGTCCGATCCGGTATGGCAAAAAATCGAATGGCGGAGCGGATTCACGAAGCTGGGGAGCAAAACACCCGCCGAGGCCCAGACCCGTTTCAAAACTTTTCATGACGGCAACAACCTTTATTTTGCCGTGGAATGCGATGAACCGGAGATGTCCAGGCTCCGCACCGCCTGGAATCCGGGATCCTGGCAGAACGATTCGATCGAGATCAATCTGGTTCCCGACGCCAAGATCCTGAGCTTCTATAAAGTCATCGTGGATGTCAACGGGGGTTCTCAGGACATGTTCGGCCAGGACGACAATACCGACCGCGGCATTTACCTTTTCAACGGAGAATGGCGCAGTTCCGCCCGGATCCGGAGCAGAAAAGGAAAAGACAAATGGACCGTGGAGGCGGCAATCCCCTTCGGCTCCATCAATTTTGCTTCGGCGGATTCCGAACAATGGCGGATCAATATCGGGCGCAACCGCTGGACGGTAAAACCGGTGGAACTTTCCTCCTGGTCGTATCTGCCGGAACGCAACCACGTGATCCCGAAAGCCTTCAACAAGGTAACGGTTCAGGGGTTTTCTCCGGCCGGCTACCAGTATGACATCGAAAATATCAAATCCGAAATCCTGCCTGACCGGGGCAAACAGTCCTGCCGGGTTTCGGCCAACATTCACAACAACACGAAATCCTTCCGCATTTTCCGCCAGACGGGTTCCCTGACCGACCTGAAAACCGGGAAGGTTTATTCCGTCCGGGATACGATCCGTCTGCAGGCGAATACCTATAAGCCGTTTTCCATGACCATTCCCGCGGTGCCCAACGGCGAGTATCTGTTCCGCTGGGAACTGGCGTCCAACCGGAAAGAGCCAGTGCTGCTCAAACAGCTGATACGGAAAGTCACCCTGGATTATATTCCGCTGAAGGTGACTTTGAAAAAACCGGCTTACCGCAACAATATTTATGCCACGATGCCGGATAAAACCATCGAGGCGGAGATCGTTTTAAGCGAATTCAAGGGAATTCCGCTGGTTGCGGAATTGACCGGAGACGGCGTCCGGGAAACCCGTAAAATCGCCAGATCCGCCGGACACGACAGCGTGAAATTCGACGGCGGGAAACTTGCCGACGGACGTTATACTCTGACCGTTTCCGGGGAGAAAGACGGGCGAAAACTGACAGCCTCGGTGAAAATCCGGAAACTGCCCTACCGGAAAGGCGAAGTTTGGCTCGACAGCCGCGGCGCAACTTATGTCGATGGAAAACTCTTCATGCCGTTCGGCTGGTATTCCACGCACGGCCCGCGTTTCCCGTATTACAATTCGTTCCTGAACACCGCACGGTTCAAAAATCTGGACAGTGCGATCCGGGCGGTCAGTTCGAATTATCGTGAATACGGCCTTCGCTCGCTGGTCGTTCCGTTCCAGGACCTGGCCGGTTATTCGGACTGGCGCTGGGTGATTTTCAAGGATCCGGAGACCCGCAAAAAAAGCCTTACCTCCGAACAGCGCAAAAAAATCATCGAATTCGTTTCGGAAATCGGCAAACAGGAAGGTTTGATTGGCTATTACATGGCCGATGAACCCGAATGCCGCGACAACAACCCGGTCTGGTATGAGGAAGCGCGCGACCTGATCGCGGAAATCGATCCGTATCATCCCTGCTTCATGCTGAACTGGGGGATCGACGGGATCCGCAAGTATTACAAAGGGTGCGACATCCTGCTGCCGGACTGCTATCCGCAGTATTTCGAAGACGGATCCACGGGAAAAAACCGCTGGTGTTCCTCCGACTATGCCAAAGTTACGACCTCGCTGCGTCCGGCCTGGCAGATGCCGCAGGCGTCCTGCTGGCCCGATCTCTCGCGCGACGGCAAACTGCGCGGCATCGCCCCGACCTATGACGATCTGCGCAGCCAGATTTTTCAGGCGATTATCCACAACGTCAAGGGCATCAACCTTTATGCCTGGTATGACAGTCAGCGTTTCTCCTCCATCATCCTGGGTCCGCCGGAAATCGGCAAAACGCTGATCGAGGCGCAGGAGTATATGCTGGAAAATTCCGTTCCGGACGGCGTGACGGTGAAAACCGCGCCGGACCATCCGCAGTTCCAGGCCGGATTGAAGATCCATGACGGCAGGATCTGCCTGATCGCAGTCAACACCTCCATGAAGAAAATCAAAGCGGATTTCCAGCTGAAAAAACGTTTCAGCGGCACGCTGTATACTGAAGGCGCAAAAATCTCCAAAAACGTGAAAAACGGAGCTTTTTCGGATGTTTTCGCGCCGAATGAGACCCGGATCTATTTCAGCGACCGGGAAATGGCCGCCAGGCTTACTCCCGCGGCCGATACGGCAGCGGCGATCGAGAAATTCCGCGCCGCCAGAAAGAAACCCGGCAATCTGGTCGGACAGGGCGAAATGTTCGCGGCGGAATACACCCTTTACGGTGAAAAAGGCAAACTCGCGCCGGGTGTGCCGAAGATCAGGGCGTCTTCCGATGCGAAATACTATATGACCCAGAAAACCGGTTCGCTGTATTATCTGATCGACGGTCTCACCGAACCGAACCGTCCCGAATACACGTGGAAACCGCTGGGCCATGACCGCAAGCCGTATCTGGAATTTCAGCTTTCGGCGGCGGCTCCGCTGAAAATGGTCAAGCTCTATACGCCGTGCGGCAACCTGAAATCCGGCCGGGTGGTCGTCAACGGGAAAGAATTTCCGTTTGAAAACGGCAAGAACGCTTCGGAGATCACAGTCAAGCTGGACGGTTCGAAATCCGATCTGGTGAGGATCGAATTCACCAAGTTCAGTTCTCCAGACAAAGTCGATGAAGTTTTCAAACGGCTGCTGACCGAAGTGGAGATTTACTGAATCGCCAAACTCCGGGCTGGCCGAAACCGGCCCGGTTTCGAATTATATGAAATCGAACTGATCCCATTATTTTTCTCGGTATTTCATTTTTCTCCGGCTTTGGCAAAGGCATCCTCGAACGCCTGATGATACGTCCGCCAGTTCTGCAGGGCGAACATCAGCACGACCACGAAAAACGCACCGCAGAGACCGATGAACACATTGCCGTATTTCGTGTAAAACGTCTGCGCCGGAGATTTCCGGAAACCGAGCTCCATCACGGAACAGCCGCGTTTCTGCAGACCGGGATCCGGCCTTCCGTCCGCGGTCCGGAACACAGTCTGACTGACATGTCCGGTCGGTTCGATCACCACGCTGTAATTGGAATTGCCGATCCGGATCATCGGCAGACGTGTTTCGACGGCACGGAACAGCGAATTGGCGAAATGCTGGACCGGTTCATTGCTGGTCGGATACCAGGCGTCGTTGGTGACCACCAGCAGGATATTCGCGCCGTGCCGGGCATGCGCCCGAGAAATATACGGGAAAATATCCTCGTAGCAGATCGAGATCCCGGCGTACATGCCGGGCAGTATCTCCAGCGGCTGGAACCCGGGTCCGCGGGAAAGATTCCGCCCCATGCCGACAATGCGGTTCAGGATCGGGAATTCCCGTCCGAACGGCACGAATTCGCCGAACGGAACGATATGCACCTTGCTGTAAGTTCCCGCGATATCCAGACCGGGCCTGATCAGGACGGCGGAATTGTAGACCGCCACGCCGCCGGGCTCGGCCGGATCGCTTTTGAGCGTGATTGCACCGAGGAGCATGGGGATATTGCCCTTGCGGCCAAGCCGGAGCAGTTCCTCGCGGTAATAGTCCGCCAGCGGATCGGCGGCATTCAGAGGAACGGGGACCGCGGTCTCCGGCCAGACGATCAGCTCGGGTTTCTCTTTGGAATCAAGCAGCTGGTCGGTAAGGGCCGTGCAGACTTTGACGGCTTCGAGCGTTTTTTCCCTGCCTGCGGTGCGCCGCTGGGAGAGATGCGGCTGCACCACGCCGATTTTATTAGTTAAATTCGAATTTGTTTTCAGCCGCGAATACTGGCGGATCCGTTTCAATCCGAAAGTCATGAACGCACAGACCAGTGCCATCGCGAAAAGGAGCGGATAATAATGCCGCACGCCCTTGCGGGTGCAGCGTTCGAGTCCGGAGGCGACCGCCAGGTTGGCCAGCACCACGGCAAAACTGACACCGTAGATCCCGGTAAATTCGCAGACCTGGATCAGCGGCAGGATGCGCCACTGGCTGCTGCCGGCGAGATTCCAGGGCAGACCGGTGAAGATCCACGAGCGGAGCCATTCCAGGATGCACCACCAGGCGGCCAGCGCCAGCGCGTTGATCAGTTCCTTGAACGGCGCATCGCTGACCCAGTCCGCGGAAACGGCGCTGCCTTTGAGGCGGATCTCGGGCGGCATCAGGAAATTCCGGTTCATGAACGGCACCATCATGCCCCACAGTCCGACGAAGATGCCCAGCACCAGCCCGCCGATCAGCGGGATGAAGACTTCGATCTCGCGGAGCCACATGAAGGCGAAAAGATTCTCGAAAAAGCCCCAGACAAAGGCCAGCAGAAAAGCCCGCCGCCCGGACCCGCGCCGGATCAGCCAATACAGGGGAACCATCCCGATCCAGGCCAGAACATACCATTCCACGCCGGCAAACACCGTTGCATACAGCGATCCGGAAGCGGCGCTGAGCAGGATTTCCAGCACGGTGCGGAGCCGTCCCGACCGGAACGCCAGCAGCCGTTCCTGCCTGAAACGGCCGTTTTTCGAAGAAATATCCATATTTTTTCCTTTTTTTTTGACTGACAGTTAGACAAAACGGCAAAACAGATGTAATTTACCAGCTTAAACCGAAAAATAAAACCCGCAAATGAAAAAAGGTGCGGAAAAAATGACAGAAAAACAGGAATTATACTTCGATCATCTGGTAATCGGCAGCGGACTGGCCGGTCTTTCGAGCGCTCTGACGCTGGCGGAAACCTGTCCGGGCCAGATCGCCATCGTGACCAAAGGGAATATCGATGACTGCAACAGCCGTCTGGCGCAGGGCGGCATCGCCTGTGTCACGGACAGTCAGGATTCATTCGCCGAACATCTTTCGGATACCTTATACGCCGGCGGCAACCTGTGCAACCGGGAGAACGCGCTGAAGATCATCCAGGCCGGTCCGGAACGGATCAAATGGCTGACCGAGAAGATCGGGACGCATTTCACCACCAAGGCCGAACTGGGCGAAACGCAGTCCGGCAAGGATGAATACGACCTGGCGCGCGAAGGCGGCCATCACAAACGGCGCATCCTGCACGCGGGCGACATCACCGGCGAGGAAGTGGAACGTTCGCTGATCGCCGCCTGCGAGAAGAATCCCCGCATCCATGTGTTCACCCATCATATCGCGGTCGACCTGATCACCAAGGCCAGAATGGCCAAAGGACAGGAAAACGACATCTGCTACGGCGCTTACGTGCTGGACATCAGAACCGGTTCGGTGAAGACATTCCGTGCGCTCACGACCTCCATCGCCACCGGCGGCTGCGGCAAGGTCTATCTCTGCACCTGCAATTCCGATGTGGCCTGCGGCGCGGGCGTGGCGATGGCATACCGCGCGTTCGCTCCGATCGCCAACATGGAATTTTTCCAGTTCCATCCCACGCTGCTGTATCATCCGAAAGTTAAAAACTTCCTGATCAGCGAAGCGCTCCGCGGCGAAGGCGGCACGCTCAAAATGCAGTATACCAAAGGTGTTTACACCGAGTTCATGCAGAATTATCACGAGATGAAGAGCCTGGCCCCGCGCGACGTGGTGGCGAGGGCGATCGACAGCGAACTCAAACGCACCGGCCAGCCCTGCGCGTATCTGGATATGACGCACAAAAGCGAAGCTTTCCTGCGGAAACGTTTTCCGCGCATTTTCGCACAGTGCTATGAACTCGGGATCAATATCGCGGAGACTCCGATCCCCGTGGTGCCGGGCGCTCATTTCAGCTGCGGCGGCGTCAAGACCGAGGTCAACGGTTTTACCGGCATCCAGGGACTTTATGCGGTCGGCGAAACCGCCTGCACCGGTCTCCACGGCGCCAACCGGCTGGCCAGCAACAGCCTGCTGGAGACCATCGTGATGCCGAAACTCGCATCGGAACATATCGCGGCGAATCTGGACAATCTTCGCAAAGCCGCGCCGGATTTCCCGATCCCCGCCTGGTCAACCGGCAACGCCACCAATTCGGACGAGCTGGTCGTGATCTCCCATAACTGGGACGAGATCCGCCGTTTCATGTGGGACTATGTCGGCATCGTGCGCACGGACAAGCGGCTCGAACGCGCCAAACGCCGCATCGTCAATATCCAGAACGAGATCCACAAGTATTACTGGGATTTCCATATCACCAGCGACCTGGTGGAACTGCGGAATATCGCGACCACGGCGGAGCTGATCATCGATTCCGCCATGCTCCGGCATGAAAGCCGCGGCCTGCATTACAACGCGGATTATCCGGAACGCAATCCCGAACTGGACGGCGTTGACACGGTGGTCCGCAAACCTTATCCTTACTGAAGACGGGCAAATGGAACTGAAAAAACTGATGGATCCGGCGATCTGCGGGATCGTGGAACAGCTGCAGCAGGCGGGCTATGAAGCCTATATCGTCGGCGGCGCGGTGCGCGATCTGCTGCTCGACCGCAGCCCCAAGGATTACGACCTTTCCACCTCGGCCACGCCGGAGGAGATCCGGAAGGTCTTCCGCGACCGCCGCACGCTGATCATCGGCAAACGGTTCCAGCTGGTGCATCTTTTCCTGCATGGCGACATCATCGAGATCAGCACGTTCCGCAAACGTCCCCTGCCCCAGCAGGAACTGCATAAACCCGGCCGCGAAGTTCCGGAAAACCTGATCGTCCGCGACAACGAATTCGGTACGGCGCAGGAAGACGCCTGGCGGCGCGATTTCACCGTCAATGCGCTCTTTTACGACCCCGTCGCGGACAAGATCCTGGATTACACGGGAATGGGCCTTAAAGACATCGAAAACGGCTGCATCCGGTCCATCGGCGATCCGGCATTGCGGTTCGAAGAGGACCCGGTGCGGATCCTCCGCGCGATCAAGCTGGCGGGGCAATACGGATTCACCTTCGAACCCGAGACCGGCAATGCGGTGCGTTCCTGCATGGATTTCATCGACGTCGTATCGGTTTCCCGCCTCACGCTCGAACTCGAAAAAATCCTGAAGAATCCCTACGGTCACCGCATCCTGAAAGCGTTCCGGGAATACGGGTTTCTGAAAAAATTCCTGCCGTATGTGGATGCCCGCTGGGAAACTCCGCAGGGGAAATATATGCTCGCCCTGCTCGAAGAACGCAACCGGCGTATGCGTTCGGGTCTTTACCGGGACAGCATTTCGCTGGCCATGTCCATCTGCACACTGCCGTTTGCCGAAGACGTGATCGGCGGCAATCCGCCGGGCGGACTCTGGCAGCCGCAGGCGGAGATCCATGACCGGTTGTGGGATCTGCTCCACGCAGTGCTCGCTCCGGCCGCGCTCACCCGCCGCGCCTGTTCCGCCGCCGTCAGGACCCTGCTGATCCAGGACCGCATCAGAAAAGGTCAGCTGAAAAAGCTCAGTTCGCATCCGGGTTATCCCCACGGCCGCGAACTGGCGATCATCCAGAACAATGTCAACTGGCATATCGAAACGCTGGAAGAAACGCTGATCGAACCCGATCCGGATCTGGTCAAACGGTCTTCCGGCGGCAGACGCCGCAGCCGCAAACCGAAAAACCGTCCGGCGCAAAACACCTGAAAACGAGGAGATAACTTATGAATACGGCAGCTAAACTGATTCTGTTCCTTCTGGCTCTTCCCATCCTGATCGGCGTATTCATCGTGATCATCCCCCTGCTGCTCCTGCTGCTTTTTCTCTCATTCTTCATTCCTTCGATCCGCTTTTTCCATATAATGGGTTCGGCCCCGCGGAAAGGCAGCCATCCGGATGATGCATCTTCCGAACCGGTCGAAGGGGAAGTCCTCGAAGCGGAATACACCGTGGTCGATTCGACGGAAGCCGACGGCGATGCCGATACCGGTTCCGAACACCCGCAGCTGAAAAACTGAATCCGGAGGATCCCATGAAACTGGATTTTTCCACTACCTTCCGTCCGAAATCGGGTGCACTGGCGTTTTTCGTCAGCATCATGGTCTGGGGCGTCGGCGTCGGCTGTTTCATGGCCGCCATGAACAATTATCTTTCCGAGATCTACCACATGAACAGCCTCGACCGCGGCTGGCTGGAATTCTTCCGCGAAATGCCCGGTCTCGCGCTCGTTTTCATCCTCGCATTGCTCCACCGGGTCAGCGACTGGAAAGTCATGCGGATCGGCACCATGATCTCCATGGCCGGCGCGGCCTTCCTGCTGATCCCCGCCGACAAGATTTTCGTGACCGGATTCATCATGATCTACAGCCTCGGCGAACACCTGGTGATGCCGGTCCGCAGCGCGATCGCCATGCAGGTTGCCAAAGAGGGACACGCTGGCCAGTCGCTGGGCTATCTGACCGGTGTCATGAACTTCGGCAGCGTCGCCGGCAGCGCCATCGTGGCCGCGGTCTTTCTGGTCGGTTCCCACTGGCTCGGACAAAACAGTCGTCTGCTCTTCAATCTGATCTGGATCTTCATCTTCATTCTGATGGCGATCAGCGTCGCCTGCACATTTTCGCCCAATGCGCCCAATCAGCCGTCGAAACGGCCGCGGCTCTACTTCAACCGCAAGTTCAATAAATTCTACGCGCTGGAACTGTTTTACGGCGCGCGCAAGCAGATTTTCATGACCTTTGCGCCCTACGTGCTGATCCGCGAATACGGCTTCAGCACCGCTTCCATGGCGCTGCTGCTCGGGATCTGCGCCACGGTCAACATCTTCGCCGCGCCGGGAGTCGGCAAGCTGACCGACCGGTTCGGCTACCGCAACATCATGATCTGGGATACCGTGATCCTCTGCGGCGTCTGTCTGCTCTACGGATTCGCCGGCAATATCTTCCCGGCGGCGGTCGCACTGGCGGTCGTATGTGTCAATTTCCTGCTTGATGCGGTCATCAGCACCACCTCGCTCGCCACGAATATTTATGTGCGGGAGATTGCCTCGAACCAGGATGAACTGACCTCGACCCTCTCCACCGGCATTTCGATCAACCACCTGATCGCGATTCTTTCGGCGCCGCTCGGTGGATGGGTCTGGCAGCGTTACGGCATCGGTGTCCTGTTCTCGTTCGCCGCCGTGATGGCGGTCTGCAATTCGCTCTTCGCCGCCACCCTGCCCAAGCCGAAAAAGTGCCGCTGAAATTTTCAGCTCTGCTCCCGATATGGGTTGATAGTTCGATTTGAATCCTTGTTTTCAGCTCATCAAGGTGCAAACCATAACTGTTTTGTTCAGCAAATCAAGTTCGATTTCAATTTATTCATGGTGTCGGCAATTCGTGCTCAATTGCCGACACCATGGCAATATAATCTCAAAAACTATAAATGTCAAGACATGCCGGATCAGGAATTTGAAATTTATCTGGAAATCCGGGAGAGCGATCAACCTGTATGGAAAACAGAGCGAAACTTTTTCAGTTCAGCGTTTCCCGATAGGCGGGAATGGTGTGCTCTTTCAGATTGTTCAGCAGGTAGAGTTTCCAATTCAGGTGCCACGTGCCGCCGACGTAATCCATGCTCGGCTCCCAGCCCAGACGCGAATCCGCGTCCGTCAGCGGGATCGCCGCCTTCACATTCGCCGTTTCCGCCTCGATCAGCTCCAGCATTTCGTCCAGCAGCGCATTTGCTTTGGATGAATCATACTCGAGTTTCAGTTTTTTATTCAGCAGCCACCAGCGTTTCACGTGGACCATCGTGCGGATCGCGTGTCCGCAGAAATCCCCTACCCCGACGATCTTTTCCGCATTCCGGCGTTTGGACTCCGGAACTTTTTCGAGCATCCGGCGCATGACCGCTGTGCCGCGTTCCCAGATTTCCAGGGCATGCGTCATGATCTTCACATCCTCCGGGATCCGCCGTCCGCAATGGGACATTCCGGGGATCTGTTCCGGCTGATAAACCGCATGGATCCAGCGTGCCCCCGCGGCCGACTGCGGCGTGGTGGGATAGACCAGTTTCTGCGTCGAATACGGATACAGGATCGGATGGAAAACCAGCGGATAGGCGGGACCGACGCGCAGCGGTCCGGCCTGGTCGTCGAAACCGGGCGTGTAGGAGTCGATCGCCTCGCTCCAGAGCCGCCAGCCTTCCAGCGCTTCCGCGGCGGCATCCGGCCCGAAATCGCGTTCGGCGATTTTCTGCAGGACCGTTTCCGGCTCCGCCCCGGGATCCCGGAAAAACCAACGGGCACATTCGCTGACTTCCGAGGGGAACCAGCCGTAATGATGGGAGTCCATGATGCCGGAAAGTCCCCAGTCATCATGCGCAGACTTCATCGCGCGGAACCGTTTGAACCACTGATACGGCGTCGGGATATACGGCACCACGCCGAAATCCCAGGTACGTCCCGCGGTATTGGTCATGGAATAAAGTTTCAGCCCGTATTTCTTCGCCGCCTGCGCCTCGCTCCGGAAATAGGAGCCCGGTCCCGGAAACGTGATGGAATAATCCGGCTGCACCATGCGGTGATTCGGATATTTGCCGAACCGTTCGAACATTTCGAAAGTTGCCTGCAAGGTCACGTCCTGCGGCAGATTTCCGATCAGTTCCAGCCTCGCATCTTCCGGGGCTTTGCCCCAGTTGTAGGTCCAGAACACGATATCCGCCTCCGGCGCATATTTCCGCACTGCCTTCTTCACCGCGTTCAGCCATTGCGGATAATCCCGGCACGGGAAAAAACCCGGATTCGGGCGCGAGTCGATCGTAACTGAAAAATCCTCGTCCGTGGATACTGCCCGGCTGCGGGTATCGTCCCCCATATTGGCCGGACGCGGCTTCCCGCTCGTGCGTTCGTCCCTGCTGGGAAATACACAGCTTTCCCCTACTAAAATCAAACCTTTCGCTTTCGGGCTCTGCCGGAAAACTTCACCGTAGCTCTGCTCGAAAAAAGCCTCCGCATCCGGTTCGTCCGGATGCTTGAAACTCGGCAGATAGCTGTAGAAATACACCTCCAGTCCGAATTTGGCACAGCGGCCGATCAGGTCGTTGAAATCCATCGGCCCATGGGTGGTCCGGTTCGGACCTTTCACGAAGATCAGCACGGAATCGAACCCCGCATGGGCGATCGCGTTCAGATGCGAGTCAGGGAACTGATCCAGTCCCCAGCCGGAATGAACCATCCGGGGCGAAAAGAGCGGCTCATGCCATTGCGTCCCGCATTCGAGGAACGGCGCCTCGCGCAGATTCATCTGATCTTCCAGAAAATAAACGCCCTGAGCAACGCCCGCCGGATCGCTGCCGGTGATGCGGATCTGCGTTTCCGTGACGGTGAACTCAAACGCCCTCGCTTTGCGGCCGGATTGCAGGTTCACATCCAGCACGATGCAGGATTCCGTTTTTTCTTTCCGCAGCGGCAGGTCCAGCTCCATGCTGACGCGGAAATAATCCTGCAGATCGGCCGCGGCGTATTCGAGCAGCGGATCGGCATTTTCCGGCAGGACAATGCTCCAGGATCCATCGACACTGGTTTCGTTATTATTCGGCTTCAGCGCAGGATTACGCCGATTCGGTTTATGTACTTCGTCGAGCTCGCGTCTGAAGGCGTAAGCCGGTTCTTTCACGTTCATTTCAAATATCCTGTCAATCAATCTTTTCCGGTTCCCTGAAATGGGGAAACATATACATTGTCCAGCTCAAGGACGCTTTCCGGATGGACCGTGAACCGGACCGCGATCCGTTCCGTCGGAACTCCTGTCGTTTCCGTCTCAAGCTGATAAGTTTTCCATTCAGGCGTCAAATTCCATTTCCGGTATTTCTGCGTCGTCTTCAGAATATCGTATCCTTTGGCATTGCGTTCCTTTTTATTCCGGTAACTGGCGGTCCAGAGATGAAAAGAACCCTTGCCGCGGGCCTGAAACGAAATTTTCAGCCGTCCCTTGCGCCGAGGTACAAAATACTGCGTGATGTATCCTTTTTCAAGGCGGACAAAATAATTTTCATCCGATTCTTTCAGGTAGGAGCCGGCCGCATCAGCGGAGATGCGCCATTCCGCCGGAACGAGTTCCTTTTCGTCCGCGAACCGCCAGCCTTTCTTGTTTTTGAAACGGTCAAAACGGTTCCGTTTGCTGTCCGGTACTGCGGTATTGAAATCAGGATTCTTCCAAGACGAAACATCCAGTCCCTGGTGCAAGCCGGAAACTCTGGCGGGGGCGAACTTCACGTTCACGAAATTCGCGGCCCCGTGAAAAGCGCCGTTGCAGCACGAACTGCTCTCGGAAAGGATTTTCCCCGAAGCGGATCCCGGATCGGTGATCTTACGCTGTCTGGCCACGTTGAGTTTCCACGTGCTGCCGTCGTAGCATTTCATGCCGATCTCGCTGGCGGGTATGGCGATCTCCATGATCCAGCGGTCTTTCAGAATGCGCGTAGCAATCTTTGCGCCGGTGGTGAACGCGGCGTCGCGGGAACCGGGTCCGTGCAGGGCGTCGATCACCTGTCCGTTGGAATTGACCGCCAGATGATAATAACGTTCCGCCATGTCGGGATAATTGTAGAAAAGCTCCACAGAATTGCCCAGATCGGTCCAGCCGGAGTCATCGCGTGCGACCTTTTTACCGGCAACGATCCTTTCCGGATGGGGTTCCATGCATTCCACGGCGATATAGAGCGTATCCGTGTCGTAGACCACCCGGACACTGGACGGCTGGATCTTGGCCGTTTTGGGCGTCCGGCCGCCGGGTTTGAAACCGGAAAGCGCATCGGCGTTTTTCCAGTCCGGCTCATTCAGCACGCCGTCGATCTTGATCGGAGCGGTGCGCCGGTAGGCGGTGAGTTCCTTGAAATTTTCCAAATACGTCCGGCGTGCGGGAATCCAGGTGGCAAAGAAGATCTCCCTGTCGCGCAGGACATGTTTCAGCACACGGGGATCGGGATCGGTTTTGGCCGCGGCGATCGCCTGATCCAGCAGTGCGAGCAGTTTTTCCTCGCTGCCTGCCTGATCCAGAGAACGCCCCAGCGGAGCGCCGAGACCCCAGCCCATGCAGCCTGGTGTTTCTGTGAAATATTTCGTCAGCAGCGACCGGAATTCCTTGAACCCGCCAGCCCAGGCTTTGCCGTAATACAGGGCATTGATCGTTTTGTATTCCTTGTCGAAATCAAAATCGGAATCCCACATGGAAAGGGACGAAAGATAACAGATCTGCCACATGGCATACCAGAAGAGGTTTTTCCCGTAGAACGGGCCCCTTTTCTTCAGAAAATCAAGCGTGGCCGGATAGGGTGAGTTGACACAGAAAAGACTGCCGGAAAGGCCCAGTTCCCCGTATGACTTGAAGTTATCGAAAAGCACTTTTTCGGACGGCAGATAGCTGAATCCCGGCGAGCCGTCGCCGTCATACGCGCCGATCTCATCACGGTTGACAACGAACGGATGACCCGTTTTTTCCCATGCTTTCAGAATATTGCAGAGTTCGCGGTTGACCGAGCATTTCGGATCGGTGAGACTGTGCCGCCAGCACTGATTGTTGTAGGAGATCATCACCCGGATGCGCGGATCGATCCTGATTCTGGTCGGAGGATACCAGAAATCCTGATAGGCCTGACCGCAGATTTTGACCGCGGGATCTTTTTTCCAGACCCGTTTGGCGACCTCGTTGACCATATACCAGTAACGGTCGGAGCGGGCGCCTTTGGTCCCCGCTTTTTCCGGGTTGTCGAGCTTTTTGCAGTTTCCACATTCGCACCAGACCATGGAGTCGTTATTGGCCAGGACGATGTAATGCTGAGCACCGTATTTTCCACGAGTGTTTTTATACAAGGAATCCGCCAGCAGATCGAGCAGTCCCGGATTGGAAACACAGGGATTGGGATTGAACCCGCCGCGGGCCGAAAGCACCCTCTGACCATTGATCAGGGGAAAATATTCCGGATGCGCTTGAAACAACTTTTCCAGTTCCGCTTTTTGCCAGGAGCAGCCTGCCATCAAATAGCTCATGATATGCCCTCCGTAAGCCGCTCCTGTTACAGCAAGCGAATCAAGCTCGTCGGCTGCACGGGTCCTTTTGCCCGTCTTTGGATCGATGAAACTCCAGGTCATGGTTTCGGCCTGCATATTGTTCCGGGCCAGCCAGAGGAACGCTGTCAGCTCGTTGGCATGAGTCTTCCGCATGCGAAGAGCGGGATTCTGCAGATCGGTCCCCTCCGGCACGCTGATGTTTTTCTTCGGTTCGAAATATTCGCCCTCGTCGCCCGGAACCAGCCAGCGCATCCCGGCATGTTTTTTGAGGATGTGATAACAGCCGTAAAGTGCGCCGCGCGGATTCTGCCCGATCACATAAACATCCTTCCCCGCGCCGACGACGGCGAAACCTTCATCCTTGAAAGCATCCGGCGAAACTTTCGCCCGCTTCACCAGCTCGGCGTCCGCCAAAGTGCCGATGCAGATTGAACCGGATTTTCCATCGGGACTGTTGACAATCCGGAATTCCGCTCCGGAAATTTTTTTGAGGTAACGGACTAATTCCTGAGCTCCGAACTTTACCGGAGCAGGAGCATCGGGCCGGACCACGATCGAACCTTGCGTTCTGCCGTCCCGAACGAGGTCGGCCGCTTGGGAGATCATGACGGATCCGGCAATCATTCCTGCCGTGAGGAACAGTTTTCCTGTCTTCATTTCGCTCCTTTCATCAACGGAACTTGCACCAGCCGGTAGCCGTATTGTGATTGCTCAGATCTTTTGCCTTCGAGCAGTTTCCGAGGAATCCCGCAGACGGCACGGTACTTCCCCAGGTGGAACCATAAGGATTCAGCGGATTGGCGGCAATGAATTTTTCCACATGCCAGTCTGCGTAGAGGATATTCATGGTTTTCAGTCCGTGGTTCGGGGCTGTCTGGTTGGCTGAAGCGCTGTATGATTGCACGATCAGGTTGCCGCCCAGCCCTTTTTCCAGCAGAACGAATTGACGGGACAGCGCAGAACAACGGTACCGTTTGATCACAAGCTCATTGAACACCGAATCCAGCCCCATGTAGTTATATCCGTAACCGCCGGCTTGTGCCGTCGAATTGGGATTTTTCGCAAACAGGGACGGACATTTGTAAACGGCATCGGCAGTAAGGTATTTCAATTCAAGCTTAAAACCATGCCACCAGGACTGTCTGTAAGCGTTATAGGGCGGGAAATAATCGGAAAAATCGCCAAGATACGCATTGAAGGCGTGCCCCATCTGTTTCTCGTTGTTCAGACATTGGATGGTCCGGGCATTCTCCCGTGCCTTGTTCAATGCCGGCAGCAGCATTCCCGCCAGGATCGCAATGATCGCGATCACGACCAGGAGCTCGATAAGAGTGAATGATTGAAAGTGTTTTCTCATTTTTTGCCTCCATGTTTTATGTTATAAACAGATCGACGTTCCACTAAAACTGCGTGGGTATGATAAACATTGAATTCATCGGGGTCCATCCCGATGGGTTCCTTCATCAGCAGACGCACCAGGAGCTGGCCGGTTTCCGCCAGGGATTCGCGCATGGTGGTCAGGGGAAAAGGCAGCTGGGCAGCAAGATCGGAATCACCGAATCCGACTACCGAAATATCCCGGGGGAAACGCAAGCCGTTCTGAATCGCAAAAGCCTCGACCTTTGCCGCCACGGAATCGGACAATGCGACCAGCGCGGTCGGACGTTCCTTCACCGGCAGAGCAAGCATGGTTTCGATGGAATGTTCGATATCATCGGAACAGCTGGTCCAGCGGGGATCGGGCTCGAGTCCGCACTCCGCCATACCGCGCAGATATCCGGCATGGCGGTCCGTGACATAGTGGAACCAGTGCGGCACGCAGAGCAGACCGATCCGGGTATGCCCGTTTTCATTCAGATAATGCACGATTTTCGAGGTGGCTTCCGCATTGTCAACATTGACGGCGGGATGATTGCCGTGCCCATGTTCGTAAGCATAGACCAAATCCAGCGAATATTGATCGGCCAGGTCGGAGGCCCGTTTGCGCAAATCGGGATCCACGCTCATCATGATGACTTTGCCGATCCGGTTTTCAACGATCTGGTGGAATGAATCGTCAAGATCTTCGTCGGAAAACACCTTGACGCTCTGACGGTGCGCTGAAGTTTCGAACATGATCCCGGTCATGATCCGGCTGAACGGCGCAGTAGTCTGATAATTGCTGAAATTCAGGATGACGGCGATGGTGTTTACCTGGCCGGTCCGGGTGGAGGACGCGAGCACATTGCGGCGGTATCCGATCTTTCCGGCAATGTCGAGGATCCGCCGTCTGGTTTCCGGGCGCACTTTAGCCGCGTAGGCGTCGTTATGCAGAACGTGGGAAACCACGCACTTGTTCACGCCCGCTTCCGAGGCTATGTCCTTGATCGTCGGCAGTTTCATTTTTCAGCTCATTCCATTTTATGCAATCGTTCGCATAACCGTAATTATACTCGAAAAATCGAAAATGTCAAGACCGGGAATGAAAAAAGAGGAAAGATTTTCGGTCAACAGCCCGTGATACCACAGTGAGCGAAGCGAACCATAGGCCTCATAGGGTTCATAGGGCTCATCCGCGGGAAAAGACCTGTAATTTGCGCCTCAAAAACCGCCGAAGGGCTGCAAAATCAAAAAAAATTCAAAAAATTTTCGATTTTTTTCAAAAAAAGACTTGCATTTGGGGAAAAATGGGTTAAAATAGGGGTCAAAAGGGGCGATTAGGAGCAACTAGGAAGCAACAGGGACAGTATGGCAGACGGAATGGAACAATTTTGCTTTGTCAACAACTATACGCACACGCTGGACACCCAGCGGCGTATTGCCATACCCTCGGAATGGCGCAAAAAAGACGGGGAAACCTCGTTTTACCTGCTCCCCGCCAAGGAACATATCGTTCAGATCATCCCGAAGGAAACGTTCTACGAACAGGTGATCCGGAAAGCGCAGCGGATGTCCCTGGCTGACGCCCGCCAGCTGCGCGACCTGGCGCTCTGCGCGTCGCGGGCTCAGAACTGCATCTGCGACAAGCAGGGCCGTATCCAGATCTCGCAGCAGCTGCTGGACCACGGCGGATTCAAGGACAAGATCGTGCTGGTCGGCGCTTTCTGGCATATCCAGCTGTGGACCCCGGAACACTGGGAAGCGGCCAACCAGGATGAAGACAACAACTATTTCGACGTGATGCAGCGGATCAACGAGATCCCCGATCCGGACAGGAGATAAACCATAATGGAAACGCGTGAACAGCAATTTACCCACATTCCGGTGCTGGCATCGGAAACGGTGCATCTGCTGACCGGCGGACGCACTTCTGGCGCTTTCCATATGATCGACGGCACGCTCGGCTGCGGCGGACATTCCGCGCTCGTGCTGAGGCAGAATCCGGATGCCGAGATCCTGGCGCTGGACCGTGATCCGCAGGCGATCATGCGAGGGGCGGCCGCGCTCGAATTCGCGGCGGAACGCGTGTTCCTGCGGCAGATTGATTTTGCCGATATGAAATCGGCGGCGGAAGCGGTCGGCTGGAAACAGGTCGACGCGGTGCTGCTTGACCTCGGTGTCTCCTCGCCGCAGATCGATGATCCGAAACGCGGATTCTCTTTCCGGTTCAACGGGCCGCTGGATATGCGAATGGACAGCAGTGCGCCGCTGACCGCGGCCCGCGTGCTCAACACTTATGATATGTCGGAACTGGAACGCGTTTTCCGCGAATACGGCGAAGTCCGGCAGGCCCGCCGGCTGGCGGAAGCCGTGACGGAAACGCGGAAGAAAAAACCGTTCGAAACCACGGAAGATTTTGCCGCGGTCTGCGATATCGTGCTGAAAAAAGGACTGCGCAAAGGGGGACCGCCGGCGCCCACCCTGCCCTTCCAGGCCCTGCGTCTGGAAGTGAACGACGAACTCGGACAGCTGCGCCGGGCGCTGGATGCCGCGCTCGAACTGCTGGTTCCCGGCGGCGTGCTGGCGGTGATCTCGTTCCATTCGCTGGAGGACCGGATCGTGAAACATTTCATGGCGGAGATGTCGGTAAAATGCAAATGCCCGCCCGATTTTCCGGTCTGCGTATGCCACTGGCATCCGAAGCTGGAGATCCTGACGAAGAAACCGGTCACGGCATCGGACGAAGAACTCCGGACCAATCCGCGTGCGGCCTGTGCCAAGCTGCGTGCGGCAGTCCGTCTGCAAGACAACAATCAGGACATTGAAAAATAAGAAAAAAGGGACCACGGGAACACATGAACGCTTACACCAGAAACCAGGGCACGGAAGTGATCAGCCGGGACAAAATGCAGGACAAGAGGGTCAAACTGGCGGGATTCGCGGCCAGGATCAGCGGCATGATCCTGCTGATCTTCCTTGCCATCGCGACTCAGATGCATCTCCGGGTGGAAATCGAAAGGATGAATAAACGCGCCAACGAGATCCGCGCGGAAATCAGCCTGCTCAATGTCCAGTGCACCAACCTGCGGAACCGGAAGGAAAAACTGACCAGCTGGCAGAATATCCACAACCGGATCCAGCATTATAAACTGGGACTGCGCGAAGCCGAGCATGATCAGATCGCCTACATTACGCTGGAAGCTCCGCGGGCGGTCCGCAAAACGCTCCGTCCCGTCCAGAAAACGGCCGGACGCCGGATGACGAAACGGGGCAGACAGGAATTCGCGCAAGCATCAAGATAGAGAAACCGGAAACTGAAAGGGACGACAGAACATGACAGGTTATATCAGCATCGGAAAAAGAGTGAAATTCGCATTCGGCATTTTCTGCGTGCTGTTCGCTTTTCTGGCTTATCATCTTTACGGTGTCCAGATCAGCCGTCATGATGAACTGTATGCCAAAGCCAGGGAAAAATACACGATCGAAACCAAAAAAGAGAATGTGCGCGGAGAAATTTTCGACCGCGACGGCAATCTGCTGGTGGGAAATTCCCCGGTCGGCAGCATCATCGCCGACCCCTGCGCCATCGAGAAAGGAAAGGAACAGGACACCGCCGCGTTCCTGGCGCAGGAACTTCAGCTGCCCGAAAACGAGATTTATCAGAAACTCAACACCAAAGAGTTTACCGTCATCGACAAGAACGGCAATAAGAAAATCCGCAAAAAACGCTATGTCCTGCTCAAAAAGGACATTCCGTTCGATGTTTTCGAACGGAACCGCGACAATATCGCCAAAGCAAAGCTCCGCGGCATCAGCAGCCAGGTGTCTCTGAAACGGACCTATCCGAAAGCCACCATGCTGGCCAATATCCTGGGATTCACTACCATCGACCGCGACAAAGTCACTGCCCGGAGCGGCCTGGAAAAATCCTTCGACAGCAACATGAGCTCGGTGGCGAGCAAGGTCAAATATGAGCGCAGCCGCGACGGACGGCCGCTGGTGTTCGGCGAGATCTCCCGCCAGAACGGACACGACGGATACGACCTGTATCTGACCATTCGCGAACCGCTGCAGGCGATCCTCGAAGAAGAGATCGACAAAATGATGGCGGCCTCGAAAGCGGCTCATGCCTATATGGTCATGGCCGATCCCTATACCGGCGATATCCTGGCCGTGGCGCAGCGTCCGACCTACGATCCCAACGACCGCTCACAAATCAAATCGAACGTCATGGGCAATCCGATCGTCGAAATGGCTTTCGAACCCGGTTCGATCATGAAGCCGTTCGCCGTGTCCGGCGCGCTTGACATGGGCATCGTCCGACCCAACACCATCATCGACTGCGAAAACGGCCTGTGGAGCTATGCCGGCAAAAAGCTCCGCGACACGCACAAGATCGGCAAGATCACGGTCGCGGAAGTCATCAAGGAATCAAGCAACATCGGCACCGCGAAAATCGCCGTGGAGATCGGCGAACCCAGGCTGAAAAATCTGCTTTCCTCGTTCGGGTTCGGACAGCGGACCGGCGCCCCGCTCCGGCCGGAAACGGTCGGCCAGTTCTACAAGAATCCCACCAAGATTTCCATTACCCGTTACCCGATCGGACAGGGTCTGAGCGTATCCCCGCTGCAGATGGTCCGCGCATACTGCATGCTCGCCAACGGCGGGTATCAGGTCAAGCTCCGTTTTGTGGACCGGATCGTCCATGCCAACGGAACGGTTGAAAAGATCCCGGTCCAAAAAGGCAACAGGATCTTCCGCCGTCCGGAAACCACCTCGGAAATCCTCTCGATGATGCGTCTCGTCACCGAACCGGGCGGCACCGGCACCGCGGCGGCCGTCCGGGGTTATCACGTGGCCGGCAAAACCGGCACCGCGCAGAAAGTGGTTAATGGCAGATATTCCAACAAAGTCCATACATCCTCGTTCGTCGGCATCGTCCCGGCCTCGCGGCCACGGTTCGTGCTGCTCGTCACCGCGGATGAACCGCAGGGCGCGCAGTACGGCGGCACCGTTGCCGGACCGTATTTCAGCAGCGCCGCGGAACGCACGCTCAAGTATCTGCGTGAAACGCCCGAAGTGGACTATGAAACTTACGACGCGAATCTGAAGCTGGCGAAAAAGCGCGAGATCGACCGCAAGGTCCGCATCTGGGCAAAGGAACGCGAAGAACGCGAGCGCCGCAAAGCCGGACTTTCAGTCAAGGCCCCGGCTCCCGCTGTCAGGCAGACAGCCCGTCCGGCCAGACGGAATAATTCCTACCGCAAAAGCCAGACCTCGGTCCGCCGGAGTTCATCCAGAAATCGGGGAACCCGCGGCTGAGATCCGATCCGCTCAGAACGGGATAAACAGGAAATATCCGCTGGTTTTCCCCTCGGACACGGTCCGCTGATAGACCCGTCCCAGAAAACTGAAACGGCGGCGCGTGCCGTCTTCCCGGATCGAAACGAACGGGAAATAGATCTTTTCCATTTTCCGGCCGTTGCGGCGGTAACGGTAGAAAAACTGCAGCACCTGGCATTGTTCCCGATCACCGTTCTTTTCGCCGCCGGCGAGGAAGCCCATGAAACGCCAGTGGAAATCGCCGTTGTGGAAAATCTCCTTGCGGTAGAAAAATCCGCTGCCGTAATCCTCCTGCCGGCGCAGTTCTGTGTATTTGTTGAACAGTTCATCCAGCCAAGGATCGGCGGAGACGTCTTTCCCCTCCGTCAGCGCGTCCGCATCGATGCGGAAACCGATTTTCTCCGCCTCGCGTCTCAGCTTTTCGATTTTGTCCTGCAACTTCGTCCATTCGCGGGTATTGTTTCCCAGTTCCTGCCATTTCTCTTCGACCCGGAGCTGTTTTTTCAGCAGGGCGATCCGGTTGGGACGTTCGGAATTTTTAGTCGAGGTGGCAAGTTTCCGTTCTTCCGCGGCAGCCTCCTTGACCAGCCGGTCGACTTCTTTACTGAGACTCTGGGACCGTTTGCGGAATCGGATGGAACTTGAAAGATATTCAGGCAGCCGGCGGCGCAGTTCATCGACCACGCGGTGATCCACGCCCGGCTTGGCCGCATAATACGCCATCTCGCCATGATAATACAGCCCCAGAGCGGAAAAATCGTTCCGGCTGACCGTGCAGTCCTTGGAAGGAGCCCAGACGGTTTCGGACGGCTGGATCTGCCTCGAATTCCGGGTCAGTTCCTTCATGCTGGAATACCAGATCAGCGGCGGCGCGATCCAGAAGGTTTCCGAGGCTGTAACAGGGGCTGAACGGAAAGACTGATATGACCGGTAAGTCAGCAGCGGAACGCTCCAGAACAGCGAGCTGACAGGACCATGTTCATACCAGGTCAGGCCGGCAAAACTGAAAAAAGCGTTTTTCCGGTTCGTTTCATCCCCTTCATCCAGGTCATACCAGAAAAGCGGCAGAAAACCGCCGCTGTAATTGTGTCTGGACGGCAGATCCAAACGCCGGACCGCCTCCGGAGTGAAAAAGTCCTGCAGCCACAGACGGTAAATCTCCCGGGTCTTGACGGACCCGGGCAGTTGCCAGGCCGGATCCAGTTTTTTCAGTTCGGCATTGATCGCGGGGATCGCCGTCCGGCGGAATTGGGCCGAATCTTCCTTGCGGGACCGCGGAAACCGTTGATCCATCAACGAGTGGAGAGCTTTCCCTCGCCCCGAATCAAGCGGGGAACTGTAATGAGAAAAATAAGTCAGAAGCAGGCAGGACAGGAACAGGCGGTTCCGCCTCCATTGCCGGTCCCCGGACTGGCAGTCCCGCCATCGGGCCAGGAACGGTCCCAGCACGTCCCAGCTAAAATATTTTTCAGAGTTTTCGCCGCCGATCAGATAAGCCAGCGCACGCCAGCTGGTATTCCGAGGTTCGACCGAGGCATGGAACAGCAATGGGATGCCGAAAGACGTTTTTTCATCCTTTGGCAGTTTTTTCGCCGTTTCCGGATCGTCCCGGAGCCGGTCGAGTTCTTTCTCCGAATTGGGAACAGCGATCCCGGTGCCGGCGAGCCGATAAGCCAGCAGAAGCTTCAGATCGGGGGTGAATTTACGGAAACATATGGGATCGCGGAATCTGTTATCGACCTGATCCGCGCGTCTCCAATACACGGGGAACAGCCAGGTGAAATTTTTCCGGGAATAATACCTCGGAGTCAGCGGGGAACCATCCTTCGAACGGATCAACAGCGGTCCGGCAAAATACCAGAAATTATCCTTGACCCCGTGATACCAGAAGAAAGGAACGGCCCCGAAACCATTTCGGTTCCAGGCGGCGAGCAGCAGCCAGCCGTCGCCGTTGACCGGATTCCACGCGGACAGCGGAAAGAGCACTGCATGTTCATCACCTTCCTGATTGTAGAACGGCCGGACCGCGAAACCGTATTGGTCCCAGTCGATGAACGGCCAGAGCACGGAGGTGTAATAATCCGAACTGAAGAAGAACGGCCAGACATTGACCGGAGTGCCTTCCACATTGCCGATGTCGGCTTTTCCGGCTTTTTCCAGCGCCCGGGTTTTCGCCTGGAATTTCTGCGACCGGATCCGGTAGCTTTTCGGGGCGGAATATTCCTGAAAAACCCCGCCGGACATCCGGCTCATACGCTCCGATGATGCACAGCCCGCACTCAATACGGCGATCAACCCGCCGACCAGCAGCACTCTCATGATCTCTCCCTCCATTTTCAGGCTGTCCCTGCCCTCTTCCACTCCTTACTTGAACAGCCAACAGTCAAATGTTTTCTGTAAAATTCCAGCCAGTTCTTCCATGGTTTCGCCCCGCAGTTTCGCGGTGTGAGAATAAATATCCCGCAGCGGCAATGAGCTTTCATCGGTTTCGAGCAGAAATGAAACATCCGGCAGCCACTCGGGAAAACGTTCCTGATGCAGCAGCCAGACCGGCGAAAGCGAAAGGATCATGCCGTGTCCGAGCAGAGCCTGTCCGACCTCGGCATTGCCCCGGAAACCGTGGATCAGCCACGGCTGGCGCGGCGCCAGCTCTTTCCGGATCCGAATCAGTTCGTAATACTGCCGCACGCAATGCACGACCAGCGGCAGGTTCAATTCTTCCGAAAGCGCGATCTGCGCCCGGAACGATTTTTCCTGCTCTTCGAGGCCGACCGTCAGCGAAGAATCCAGGCCGCATTCGCCGACCGCGGAACACGGGATCCGGCACAAAGTCTCCACGAGCTCATCCATGGAAAAGCGCCCGAGGTCGCGCGGATGGATCCCGCAGGAATAAAAACAGCCTTCGTCCGAATCGGAAGACGGACTGCCCGGCAGAAGATCGACCAACGCAGTCTGTTCCGGATCGTGCGGAACGCGGTGCGTATGGGCATCAACCAGTTTCATTTACCCCGCCCCAGTTTTGCGAGCATGGGCGGCAGCAGATCATCGGGCACGCACAGATCGCCCGTGCCGATGCCGAGCCTGATCCCGGGACGGACTTCTTCACCGTGATAATCGGTCCCGCCCGTGCGGAGGATCCCGAATTCCTGCGCCATTTCATTCAGCATAGAGGTCTGGCGCGCAGTGAAAACCGAATAATATGCCTCGAGCCCGTCCAATCCCAACGGGACCAGGACTTTGAGGAAACGGCGGACCGTGGCACGCTCGCTGCGGGCACGGTAGACCGGATGCGCCCAGAATGCCAGTCCGCCCGCCGCATGGATCGCGTTGATACAGTCGCCCGGCGGCATCTTTTCGCGCGGTGTATAGGCCCGCGCCCCGCGCTTGAGAAGGCTGTCGAACACATCCTGAATCGTGGCAAAGTATCCTTTCCTGACCAGCAGTTCGGCCACATGGGGACGTCCTACGCTCTCCCCCGGAGCGGCCGCCTGCAGTTCTTCCAGCGTGATCTGGTAGCCGATGATATTGAGCTTTTCGATCATCTGCCTGTTGCGGACATTGCGCCGATTCCGCAGATCTTCCAGGAAGGAAGTCAGCTCCGGCGAGTCCGGATCGACGAACAGCCCGAGAATATGGATCTCTTTATTATAGAGATTCGAGGATATCTCGACACCCGGCACGGCGGTCAGGCCGGAACCATCCGCGGCGCGCAGAAACTCCGGAAGACCGGAGATCGTGTCGTGATCGGTCAGCGCGATTGCGGACAATCCGGCCCGCTGAGCTGCGCACACCAGCGCTGCCGGTGAATCCGAGCCGTCGGATGCACTGCTGTGGATATGGAAATCGAGCATGCGCCGGAACCTTTCCGGATCAGCAGAGCGAAGTCGCCTTGATCCAGCTGTCCGCAATCAGGGCATGTCCAGTGGCCGTGGGATGCACTCCGTCTTTCGTCCAGAAGGACATTTCGCGGCGGCAGGCGGCGGCCGCGAAAATGCCGTCCAGCGGGATCAGCGTGCAGGAGAATTCGGCCGCCAGTTCGCGGACCGCCCGGATCTTGGGATCGAGTTCATCGCGCCACCGGACCAGTTCCGTCCGCAGCGGCAGCAGGAAGGGCTCCATCAGCACGATCTGCGTATCCGGCAGTTCCCTGCGCGTCTGACGCAGCAGGTCGCGGTAGATATCGCTGAATTCCATGGCACTGATCGAAAGGGAGCCATTGTACCGCTTCGCCGCGTCGTTGATCCCGATCAGGACCGAAAGGATCTGCGGTTTGTGATTGAGCACATCACGCTGCCAGCGTCCGGCCAGATCGGCGACCCGGTTGCCGCTGATGCCGGTATTGACGAAGGTCAGCTCCAGTTCCGGATGGCTGATGCCCAGCAGGGACGCGATGAAGATCGGATAGCCGTGTCCCAGAAAATTGATGTCTTCGCTCAGGGAACTGCCGCAGTCGGTGATGCTGTCGCCCGTGAACAGGATCTTATAGCCGGGATGGATGTTGATCATTTTTTCCTCCATTTTTCATGAAATTCATTTTTATTCCTGTTCCAGTATTTTAATACCGCCGATCGCACAATTCAAGTCCGGAAAACTGCCGGAACAGTTTTTTTTCGAAAAAAATAGCTTGACAATCTGGAAAACCGCATTATATTGCCGCTATACGAAATTTTCGTAAGAAAAATTCATAATCTTAAAAACGAGGCTGACTGAATGACTGCAACCTTGAAAATCATAGCGGAACGGGCGGGCTTGTCGCAATCGACCGTTTCCCAGATCCTGAACCGGCGGTCGAATGACTTCAGTTCCGAAAAAACCCGTCGGCTGGTCTTCGATCTCGCGCATGAACTCGGTTACAAGCAGAATTTCGGGCACAAGCTGCTGCGCGGCGACAAGACCCATACCGCGGCCATTCTGCTGAGCTCGCACCGGGCCTCGCTGGAAGAACATCTTCAGGCGTTGATCATCCGTCTGCTGGACCGATTGGAAAATGACGGTTACAGTGCGTATCTGATCACCCTGGCGGATCATGCCGAAAAAAACCTTGAAACCGTCAAGGAACTGATCGGACGCGGCGTGGAAAGTTTCATTTTCCTGGGGCATCCGGTCGGAGCGCAATTATTGGAAACGTATATATGCGGACAGAATCGCACTTTGGTCGGTTACGGATCGGCCTTTTCCAGAAAAGTGAGGGGCGACACCAGCGGATCCACCGCGGAGATCATCCGTTTCTTCATGGCGGAAGGGCATCGCAATTTCCGGCTTTTTCTCGGTGATCCCGCGCATCCGGAACGCCTGGCGGGTCTGCGCGAAGTTTTCCCCGATCTTACGGAAAAACAGCTGCAGAAGAAATATCTGGTCGACTTGGGCAAGCTGGGAACCCCCGATGATATCGATGTCTTTGCCGAATTGGGATACCGGACCACGAAGGAGGCTTTCCAACGCGACCCGTCGATCGATGCGTGTTTTTATCTTTCGGATTATTTTGCCGTCGGCGGCCTGCGTTATCTGAAGGAATCGGGACGGGAAACCGGTTCGGACGTGCTGGTTGCCGGGTTCAACAACATTCATGCGGTCAGGACCGCCCTCGTGCCGGTTTCTTCCGCCGCGCACGATATTCCGCAGCTGGTGGATGCACTCATCGGGGAAATGACGCAAACCGGTCCATTGGAAAGGATCATTCCGACCCGGACCATTATTCGAAAATGATTAATGACAGAGAAAAGACATGAAAATAAAAATCAACAGCAAAAAGGAGAAATTTTGATGAGAAAACCATCCAGAACATTTACGCTGATCGAGCTTCTGGTCGTTATTGCAATCATCGCGATCCTGGCGGGTATGCTGCTGCCGGCGCTGAACAAAGCACGGGAACGTGCCAGAAGCAGCCAGTGCATGGGCAATCTGAAACAGCTGGGTTATGCCGTGGTGAATTATTCCGACACCTACGGCGACTGGCTGCCGGCCCCCAAGTCATACAATGTCGATGGAGGAAATAGTTTCTGGCAATCGGCCTTTATTGCGCTGAAACTGCTGCCGGGGCCGATACCCGGAACGGACGGAAAGGTCAAAGGATTCCTGGCCTGTCCTTCCGAAACCAGAAATCTGCTTGCGACCGGATATACCGCCTGGAACACCTGGAAAGGCACTCATTACGGCATGAACCGTTATCTGAATTTCAAATACGTCTCGAATGCCTGGTCGGAGGAACGGCGGAAATGGCGGAAACAGAGCGCGGTGCTGAAACCCTCAACGACTTTCACCATTGCGGACAAATGGGTCCATCCGGCACATCAGGACACGACTCCTCCCCAATCGGATATTCGAGCCCGGTATTATCTGATGGGACAGCGTCACGGCACCGACAAATGGAACTATGTCTGCGTCGACGCCAGTGTCAAAACCATGGGAAACTATCCGCTGATGGGTCAGGCCAACGACTATAGAGATTTCCTGTATGCGCCCACCCAGTGGTGAACAGGAAAGAAGGAATCCGATGAAGAAAACGATTATCTGGACGCTGGCGCTGTTTTTTTCCGTGAGCATATCGGCGTTGGAAGTCGATCCGAACCGCGCGTTGATCGTCGTCGACAGAAAGGCGGACGGCGTGGTCAAATTTGCCGCGCAGGAATTGCAGAAATATCTGCACATGATCACCGGAACGAAAATCGCCATTGCCGACCAGCCCGCCGCTGGGAAATATCCGTTCCTGTTCGGCACGCCGGAAGGCGTTTCACTGCAACCGGAAGAAGCCCGCTGGGAAGTGAACGCGAAATACACCCGGCTTTATGGTGACTCCACGCCGGTAGGAAATACCGGACTTCCCCTCGACCGTATCCTCAATCCCGCTTCGAAGAGCGGCGATCTGACGGCGGTTTACGATTTTCTGGAAAAACAGTTCGGCATGCTCTTTCCCGCGCCCGGGGATGAAAATGTCTTCTTCACGCCCGCGAAACAGCTGTCCCTCAAGGAAGGAAAAGGAAACTGGATCCCTCCATTCCCATACCGTCTGTTGAGGCCGGACCGCAACCTGAGGACCGCGGAGCGCCGTTACGGCGGAAAAAAAGCGGCATCCGCGAAAACCACGGGCTATGTTCCGCAGGAATTCCGCCCCGCGACCAAAGCGGAATACGTAAAAGAGATGTACAAAACCTGGCTGTGGCTGAAACAGCAGCGCATGGGCCGTAGTGTCCGTTACAATTTCGGTCATGCCTTCACCAAGTGGTGGAAAAAATACGGCAAAAGCCATCCGGAATATTTCGCACTGGTGGACGGCAAACGTCAGCCGAAATACCGCAACCGGCCGGACCGGGTGAAACTGTGCGTTTCCAACCCGGCGGTGTGGAAACGGATCGCAGCCGACTGGGCTGCCCAAAAAGACCGGGGACACTTCATCAACGTATGCGAAAACGATTCGGGTAACTACTGTGAATGTCCAGAGTGCCGGAAACTGGACATGCCGGTCCGTCCGGGTGCGAAATGGGACGATGACCTTTCCGACCGTTATGTTTATTTCGCCAACCAGGTGCTGAAAGAGGCACGGAAGATCGATCCAGAAGCCGCCGCCTGCCATTATGCCTACAGCGTCTACCGCTTCCCGCCCCGCCGGGAAAAAGCCGATCCGGACATTATCCTCGGCTTCGTGCCCCGGATGCTGGAACTGGATGTCACGGAAGAAATGTACAAAGGCTGGCACCAGGCCGGCGCCAGAAAAATATATCTGCGCCCCAACGACTTCCACGTCAACACACCGCTGCCCATGGGTTTCGAGAAACACATTTTCGAAGCCTTCAAAATGGGTGTGAAATACGGCATCATCGGCACCGATTACGATACGCTCCACGGCTTCTGGGACATTTCCGGTCTGGCGGACTATCTGATTGCCCGGGGCAACGTGGATCCATCCAGGGACTTCGAACATTGGATGAAGGAATACTGTTCGATGTTCGGAGAAGCGGCTCCCGACGTGCGGAACTATTACGATTATTTCCGCGTCAATATCTGGGAAAAACAACTGTGGCCCAACCGGGCAGCCATCAGTGCAAAAGGTCGCTACGGCAACTTCCGCCGCGGGCTCATGTGGGACATTCAAAAATACTATAAGGAAAGCGATTTCGACCAAGCGGAAAAAATCCTGCGCGCCGGATTGAAAAAGAATCTCACGCAGCAGCAGAAAAAACGTCTGGTAAAAATGCTGCTGTCCAATGAACACTCCCGATTGACTTACCGGGCCATGGCGGCTTCCGGCAAAAAAAAGATGCTGGCGGCAGTGGATCTCCTCAAGTTCCGCCGGGCCAACAGAACGAAACTCAACATCAACTGGGAACGGCTCTTCGATATCGAAATCAGTTTCGGAGACTGCACCGGCGTGAGGGCCGCGGAGCAGCTGGGCAATTACGATGATTTCCAGCTGACCCCCTTGAATTGGTATTTCACTCCCGATCCGGAAAATGCCGGAGAAAAGGATCACTGGGAAAAAACCCCGCTTCGTGAAATGAAGACCCGCTGGACCAGAATCCGGACCGATGCTCCATGGGAAAATCAGAAAAAGCATCCCGATGCCGATTTCCGCAAACTCATGGAAAAATACGATGGTTACGGTTATTACGGGATCGGGCTCAAGATCGATCCTGCGTGGAAGGGCAAGGAAGTTTATCTGATTTTCGGCGCGGTGGACGAATCCGCCTGGGTCTACGTAAACGGCAAGTTCGCCGGCAAGCATGTTTTCGCCGCGGCAAACGACTGGAGCACGCCGTTTGCCATTCCCATCACGGACACGATCGACTGGAAGAAAGACCGGCAGACGGTCGTGGTCCGGGTGGAGGACAAAGCCGGACAAGGCGGCATCTGGCGGCCGGTCATGCTGGCGGCCCGGGAAAGTGGGAAATAATCCGTCAATCGCGCAAAGCCGAATCTTTTTACTATTTTTTTGAAATCACCCCTTGACAATATCTGAAATCCGGCTATATTCCTTCATATACAAAAATTTTGTAACAAAACTTTGTAACGAGAAAAACCTGGAGTATTTCAGTGGCAGCAACGTTGAAAATAATAGCTGAACGCGCGGGATTGTCGCAGTCGACCGTTTCCCAGATTCTGAACCGCAGATCGAATAATTACAGTTCGGAGAAAAACCGTCAGCGGGTGTTTCAGCTGGCGCATGAACTCGGCTACAAGCAGAATTTCGGCCACAAGCTCCTGCGCGGCGACAAAACCCATACCGCGGCGATCCTGCTCGGAATGCACCGGATCACGCTCGAGGAACATATCCAGGCCCTGATCATCCGTCTGCTCGACCAGCTCGAAGGCAAAGGCTACGGCGCGTATCTGGTCACGCTCGCCGACACCGCCGAAAAAAATCTCGAAACGGTCAACGAACTGATCACGCGCGGAGTGGACAGTTTCATCTTTATCGGGGATCCGGCCGGATCCGCCGTTTTGGAAAAAACCATCGCGGAACAGAAACGCACTCTGATCGGTTACAGCACCGCTTTTTCCAGAAACCTGAAAGCAGACACCAGCAGATCCACAGCGGAGATCATTCGTTTCTTTCTGGAAAGCGGTCACCGCAATTTCCGGTTTTTCCACGGCACTCCGGCCCACTCGGACCGGGTGAAAGGACTCTGCGAAGCCTTTCCCGGTCAAAATGAGCAAAAACTGCTGAAAAAATATCTGGTCGACCTCGGATTGTTGGCCGAGCACAATGACATTGATACTTTCGCAGAACTCGGTTACCAGGCCACGAAACGGGCATTTGAGCTCGATCCGTCCATCGATGGGTGCTTCTACCTGTCCGATTATTTTGCCGTCGGCGGGCTGCGTTACCTGATGGGATCAGGAAAGAAGATCGGTTCGGACGTGCTGGTCGCCGGGTTCAACAATATTCACGCCATCCGGAATTTCCCGCTGCCGGTTTCTTCGGCTGAACATGATATACAGTCCATCGCCGAGGAACTGATCGGGGAAATGACGCAGACCGGCGCGGTGGAACGGATCATCCCGACCCGGACGATCATTCGGAAATGATCAATGGCAGAGGCAAGATATGCAGATAAAAAAACAACAAAAGAAGGAGAGCATTTTATGAGAAAACCGTCAAAAACATTCACGCTCATTGAACTCCTGGTGGTTATTGCGATCATCGCGATTCTGGCGGGAATGCTGCTGCCGGCGCTGAGCAAAGCCCGCGATCAGGCCAAAAGCTCGCAGTGCATGGGCAACCTGAAACAGCTGGGATACGCTGTGATCAATTATTCCGATTCGTACGGCGACTGGCTGCCGCCCCTGTGGTATGGTATTCCCAATGCCGGTTTCTGGCACACTGCATTTGTCGAGTTGAAATTGCTGCCCGGACCTCGGGCAACCAGCGCCAACCCCACTCCCAGAGGTGTTTTAGCCTGTCCTTCGGAAAATGGAGAGCGGCTTTTCGGAACGTATAACTATTGGAACACCTATAAGGGAACATACTATGGAATAAACCGCTATCTGAATCATCTGTATGTGTCGAATGCCACGAGCAGTTCACGGCAGGAATGGAGGAAGCAGAGCAAGGCCCTGAAACCCTCGACCACCTTCACCATCGCAGACGAGTGGGTCCATCCAGTGTATGGCGACAAGATCGCGCCCCAGGGGATCTTACGTGCATGGTATTATCTAATGGCAGAGCGGCACAACGGAAAATGGAACTATGTCTGCATCGACGGCAGCGCCAAGTCGATGAAAGGTTACCCGCTCAAGGGATATGAGTGGGATTATACCAATTTCCTATACGCTCCGACGCAATGGTAAAAAAGTGAAGGATCGGAACATACCCTGAAATGAACAGTGAGGATATCATGAAGAAAAGCTTTATCGGAGCGATGCTGCTGATCCTGTGGTTCAAAGCATCGGCAGTGACGGTGGATCCCGCCAAGGCTGTGATCGTGGTTGACAAAAATGCCGACGGAGTCGTTCAATTTGCGGCACTGGAACTGCAGAAATATCTCCATTGGATCACGGGGACAAAAATCGCCGTGGCCAATCAGCCGGTTGCGGGGAAATATCCGTTGATCTTCGGAACTCCGGCCGGGGTCAGGCTGAAACCGGAGGAAGCGCGCTGGGAAGTCACGAAAGATCATACGAGGCTGTATGGGGACTCGACTCTGACAGGAACATCCCGCATCCTGAAGTGGAAAATCCTCACGACACCAACAAAAAGCGGAGACCTCACGGCGGTTTATGATTTTCTGGAAAAACAGCTGGGGGTGCTTTTCCTGGCACCGGGCAAAGACGGAGTCTCTTTCGAGCCGGTCCGGGTCCTGGAATTGAAAGAGGGCAAAGGAACCTGGGTGCCGAAGCTGGCCTATCGTTTCATGTGGCCGGACCGGGCGTTCTGGGGAGCGCCGCGGCTCTACAACCAGGACGGCAGCATCAAGGATGCAAAACAAGGCGGATCGTCGGCGCCCGCGGAATTCCAGCCTCCAACCAAAAATGAATATTTGCAGAAAGAATCGGAAACCCGTCTCTGGCTCAAGCAGCAGCGGATGGGGCAAAGCGGCGAGAAATTGAACTCCGGCCATGCTTTCACGAACTGGTGGGAGCGTTTCGGCAAGAACCATCCCGAATATTTTGCAATGGTAAACGGGAAACGTCAGCCCCCTTCCCGCCCGAGATGGGTGAAACTGTGCGTTTCGAATCCGGCGGTCTGGAAACAGATCGTCAAGGATTGGGCGGCCACCAAAAAGCGGGGGCATTTTGTCAATGTGTGTGAAAACGACGGGTATGGCTTCTGTGAATGCGAAGCCTGCCGCAAGCTGGACATGCCGCCCCGGCCGGGAGCGAAATGGGACGATGACCTTTCCGACCGTTACGTTTACTTTGCCAATCAGGTGCTGAATGAAGCGCGGAAGATCGATCCCGAAGCCCGGGTCTGCCAGTATGGTTACAGCCTTTACCGTTTTCCGCCCAGGCGGGAAAAGCTCACCGACGCGAATTACATCATCTACGTTCCAAGCATGCTGGACAACCTTGAAGAAAACTATCAGGCCTGGCAGAAAGCGGGGGCACGGCATTTCCTGCTGCGTCCGAACGATCTCCACATGAACACCCCGCTTCCGATGGGTTTCGACAAGCAGATATTCGAGGCGTTCAGGATCGGAATGAAATACGGGGTTATGGGGACCAGTTACGACAGTCTGCACGGATTCTGGGATATTTCCGGGCTGGCCGATTATGTGATCGCCCGCGGCCATGTGGATCCCTCGAAAGATTACGATCACTGGGTCAACGAATATTGTTCCGCGTATGGTGCGGCGGCCCCGGAAGTGCGGGCGTATTTCGATTATTTCCGCACCAACATCTGGGAAAAACGGCTGCTTCCCCACCGGAAGGCCATCTCCGAAGCGGGAAACAACGGAAACTTCCGTCTTGGGCTCATGCGCCTGATCGCCACCTACTACAAGGAGTCCGATTTTGACGCGGTGGAAAAGATCCTCCGGAAAGGCATGGAGAAAAAACTTTCCCCGCGGCAGAAATACCGGCTTGAAACCCTGCTGCTGGTCAACGAACATTCCCGTTTGACCTTCCGTGCGATCGCTGCAAAAGACCTGGCTAAAGTCCGGGCGGCGGTGGATCTGATCCATTTCCGGCGGAAATATAAAAACCGGCTCAACATCAACTGGGAGCGTCTCTTCAATATCGAGGCAAAATTTGGCGACTGCACGGGCACCAGGGCGGCAGAAGTGCTGGGACGATACGACGATTTCAGGAAAACTCCGCAGTGGTGGGTGTTCTGCACCGACCCCGAACAAGTCGGCGAAAAGGAAAAATGGCACGAACTTCCCTACCGCGAATTATGGAAAAAGAACCGGCAGATGCTCCGCATCGATGCGCCGTGGGAAAAGCAGCGGTATCTCAAGGATGAAAAGTTCAGAAAAATGCTCGAATCCTACGACGGGATCGGCTATTACTGCCAAACACTTCCAATCCCGGCGGAGTGGAAAGGCAAAGAGATTTTCCTGATCTTCGGCGCGGTGGATGAATCCGCCTGGGTCTACGTGAACGGGAAGTTCGCGGGCAAGCACATTTTCGCCGCGGCGAACGACTGGCAGACTCCTTTTGCCATTCCCATCACGGACACGATCGACTGGCAGAAAGACAAGCAGACGGTCGTAGTCCGGGTGGAAGACAAAAATGGGCTGGGCGGCATCTGGAAACCGGTCATGCTGGCCGTCCGTGAAAAGGGAAAATGACGGCAGCCGCCTGAAATGCGGAATGCAAAATGCAAGGTTATAGGACCTATGGGACCTATAAGTCCTATGAGTCCTATGTCAGCCGGCCGGGGATGAGCCCGGACCGGCTGACTGTCTGATTATTTTTTGGCTTTTTTCTGATTGTTTTCGAAATATTCGACCAGCTTTTTCGGCAGGGCGGGAATATCCTGCCGGTTGTTGCCGTTGCGCATGGAATAATGACCGAGAACACCCGTGGCGACCGACATGCGGGCGGCGACCGGCGACGTATTGGTCCTGGCGCCGAAACGGACAAAATCCAGGAAATTCTGAACGATCGGAGCATCCGCGCCGCCGTGCGAACTGTTGGCGAGCGGGGGCTTGAGATGATAAACGATGTCCGGATTCTTGCGGGGCCCGCGGCGGGTCCACACATGGACTTCGCAATCGCCGTAATCGCCGATGTTTTCCACACGTCCTTTCGTGCCGATGAAGGTATAATTGCGCTCGGCGTCGGGGGCGTAATGGCACTGCATGTAGGTGGCCTGCGCGCCGTTTTCCAGCTGCATCAGGATCATGTTGTGGTCCTCGACATCAATGATCGGCGAAAAACCGGTCTGGGTCAGCGGCGGATACTGCGCGAGATCCCACTTGGCACAGCCTTTGGTCTCAGGGGAACGGCGGCCGCAGCGGTTGTAGACGGAAAGCATGCCCATACCGACCACTGATTTGGTGTAGGAGCCCATCAGCCAGTGCATCACGTCGATGTCATGCGCGCCTTTCTGGAGCAGCAGACCGGTGGAATAACGCTGCTCGGAATGCCAGTCGCGGAAATAGGCGTCGCCGCCGTAGCCGACGAAATGCCGGCACCAGCCGCACTGCACTTCGCCGATCAGGCCGGAGTCGATGATCTCCTTCATCTTGAGGACGACGGGGAAATGGCGCATGTTGTGGCCGATGAAAAGCTTGGAACCGGTCTGCATGGCGGTCTTGAGGATGCGGTCGCAGCCTTCGATGGTGATCGCCATGGGTTTTTCGAGGTAAACCGCCTTGCCAGCTTTGAGCGCGGCAACGGCCATTTCCTCATGCAGGAAATCGGGCGTGGAAATGAAAACCGCATCGATGTCTTTCTGTTTCAGCAGATCGCGGTAATCGGTATAGATGTCGGCATCGGGAAATTTTTCCTTGAACGCCTGGTTGGCCTCGGGATCCGTGTCCGCTCCCGCCGCCATGATGACGCCCTGTTCCGGTTGATGTGCCTGCCAGGCATTGCGTCCGCGACCGCCGGTCGCGATCGCACCGATCTTGAATGTCTTTTTCATGAAAACTCCCTTGCTTGGTTGATTTCGGGGTTGATTTTTTCCATTCATGGGATAATGTAACAAGTTAAATGGAAAAATCAACCCGGAATTGCAGATTCTTATTGAATTTTGCATGAACAAAACGAAAGAAAGAATGAGGAATCCTGATGCCGGAATATACGATCAACTATGAAAACGACTTTCCGTTCATCCTTTACGCTTCGACCGAAGTGGCGACCAACGCCCGGACCGCGGTCATCACCCGCTCTGCTTATCAGTTCTGCACGGTCGAATTCGTGCGCGACGGAGCGGGTTTTCTGGATATCGACGGCAAATCGTTCCACATCCGGAAAAACGGACTGTATTTCCTGACTCCGGGGAGTACGCACACTTACTGGCCGGACCGGAGCGATCCGTGGTATAAACTCTTTTTCGTGATCGGCGGCGATCTGACCCCGACCTTGCTTAAAGCGTATAAACTGGAAGACGTCTACCACATTCCGAACTGTCCCGAACTGAAAAAATATTTCGAAGAGATGAATACCCTGCAATACAATTCGGAGATCTCCAACCAGCAGGCGTCGGTGGTGTTCCACCAGTTCCTGCAGGAGGCGTCCATGCTGGTGCACGGCGTCAAATCGAGGCTGCCGGAAGAGATCGAACAGCTGAAACTGGCGCTGGACAATGCGGTCGAGGAAAATTTCCGGCTGGAAGATTTCGCATCGAAATCGGGCATGTCGGAGGCGCATCTGATCCGGCAGTTCCGGAGCCATTTCCACGCTACACCGTATGATTATCTCATGATGCGGAAAATCGAAACCGCCCAGCGGCTGCTGCTGTATTCCACCTTGTCGGTCAAGGAGATCGCCGCCCGCCTCGGTTTTTCCGACCAGTATTATTTTTCCAACTATTTCAAGCGGAAAAAGGGTCTGTCGCCGCGTCTTTACCGGGCGAAATTCATCCAGCGCAAGGGTTGATTTTCGGGCTCAGAAGACAATGCTTTCGTTCTCGCCGAGCGAGCGGAGATGATAGACATCGTTCCAGCTCACCAGCTGCCAGAAACCGTCGACATAGCGGAACTGGCTCACCGAAGCGTTGCTGGTCAGGGGCAGACGGGAACTCTCCGCGACCTGTCCGACCACATGGCGGAACATCGCTTTGAGAGCGCCGCCGTGCGACACCAGCAGGATGCGTTTGCCCTCGAAACGTTCGGACATTTCATCGAGGCAATCCGCCACGCGCTGGTAAAAATCTGCACGTGATTCCCCATCGGGAACCTGGAGCGCGACCCGTTCTTCGCGGAAAGCCTGCATCACGGCGGGAAACTTGACCCGCAGGTCCTCCCATTTGCCGCCCTGAAGCGCGCCAAGGTTCCATTCCCGCAAAGCACGCAGCGGGAAAACCGGCAGCTTGTGCGGTTCCGCGATCAGTTCGGCGGTGCGCATTGCCCGCTGCAGATCGCTGCTGTAGATCAGGTCGAAATGTTCATGTTTCAGACGTTCCGCGACACACTCGGCCTGGCGGATCCCGAGTTTGTTCAGATGCGTGTCGCACTGCCCCTGCAGGATGCTGTGAAGATTTTCATCGGTCTCGCCGTGGCGGACCGCAACAAATTCCGTGGTCATATCATCTTCCATTCCCGAAGCATCGTTTCGGCGATGATCCGGTATCCTTCCTCGTTCATGTGCAGGCCGTCCCTGGTGTAAAGCAGTCCTTCGGGCGAAAGACGGGCGAAATTTTTCTCGCGGAGTTCGGCGAAAACGGCATCCAGGGGAACCAGCTGGGCATTCATGGCGTCGGCAGCATTGCGGGCGGCCTGACAGTAGGCGGGCCGGACATCGCCGAAATCGAGGAACTCACGGCCTTCCATGCGGAGGGTCAGCGTGTTGATGCTGAATTTTTCAATGCCGCCTAGCAGTCGGCAGAGATGGATGATCCATTTCAGGTTTTCTTCGAAAGTCAAGGGGGAAATGAGCGGCTCGTCGCGCCAGACTCCGCGTCCGATGATGGCGTCGTTGTTGCCGAAAAACAGACTGACCGCGGTCGGCTTTTTTTCGATCACATCGGTTCTCAGGCGGGTCAGCGCATAGGGCGTCTTGTCGCCCGGATAACCGGCATTGATCACCTTCACGCCACGCAGCTGCAGCGTTTCCTGCAGGAATTTCACATATCCGTTGGCGGCGGAGGTCAGGCTGTCCCCGAAACACACCAGCACATCCCCGGCTTTGAGCCAGGGTCCTTCGATTTTAGGAATACTCATTCTTCAGCGTCCCCGATCCGGTCATTCAGCCGGTTTTTCTTCTTTATTTTCGCCTTTGTTGCCGTCACCGGATTTATTTTCGTCCTTGTTTTCCCCGTCCGGCTTCTTTTCCTCCTCGGCCTTCTTTTCCGGCGGAGGCGGCGGAGGCGGTTTCACGTTCAGCTTGGCCGGAGTCCCTTCTTCGGCGAACAATTTGAAAATGATCTCATATTCATCTTCCGCGGAGGGGATCGCGAAGACCAGCCGGCAGGTTTTGGATTCCACCGAAGCATAGATCCGGAGTTTTCCGGAAAAAGCGCCGTCGTCCTCAGCGAGATCGAGGCAGGGATATTCGGTGCCGTCCTTGCTCAGGACATAATCGAAAATACTGGCGGCGCGTCCCGGATCGAGCTTGAGGGTCAGCACGGCCCAGGCGGGAGAGGATTTTTTGCCGACTGCGGATTCGCCTTCCGAACCGGGTTTCTCCGTGGTGAATTCGGCCTTGACAATGGAACCGGTCCGAACTCGAGGCGGCAGCCGTTTTACCGGAGGTTTGGCTTTCGCGGCCGGCGCAGGGGCCGCCGGTTTTGCAGTTGCCGCGGGAGCATCGGTTTTCGCTCCGTCGGCGGGAGGATCCTGGGCCAGGACCGCACCGGCGGCGAGCATCAGAACAAACCAGTATTTTTTCATCTCGTTTACCTCATGTTTTCGGTTGCAGTAAATATTGCCGTTAATATAAGCATGCAAAGGGGATTTTTCAATATCGGGGACGGGGTTTTTCAGAAAAAAAGCAGATTTTCCGAATCCGGACTTGATTTTTGCACTTTTCAGGATACTTTTCACTATGTATTCGAGTGTGCTTGATCTGAACTGAACAGGAAGGGTATATGAATATCATAGTCTGCATCAAACAGGTGCCTGGCACGGCACAGGTTGAGATCGATGAAAAGACCGGAGTCCTGAAACGGGACGGCGTCCCCGCCAAAATGAATCCGTTCGATCTTTTCGCCATTGAATCCGCCATGCGTCTGAAGGAAAAATTCGGCGGCCGCGTGACCGCTCTGACCATGGGCCCGCCCCAGGCGGAAAAAGTGCTCCGTGAAGCCTTCATGATGGGCGTGGATGAAGCCTTTCTGCTGTCCGACCGGAAATTCGGCGGAGCCGATGTGCTGGCCACCTCCTATACGATCTCCCAGGGGATCCGCAGGATCGGCGGTTACGACCTGATCATCTGCGGCAAGCAGACCACGGACGGCGACACCGCCCAGGTCGGCGCGGAACTGGCGGAATTTCTGGGCATCCCGCATCTGACCGGAGTCACCGCACTGCTGGACCTGGTCGGCGGCAGCAAGCTCAAAGTCGAGGCCGAGATCCCGCTGCATGTGGTGGAACTGCAGATTGTCCTGCCCTGCCTGATCACGGTCGAAAAAGGCATCTTCGAACCGAGGCTGCCCTCCTACCGGCGCAAGCTCGCCACTGCCGACCGCAAGATCACCTGTCTCACCATGGCCGACCTGGAAGACACCAATGAAAAGCATTACGGTCTGAACGGCTCGCCGACTCAAGTGCAGCGGATCTTCCCGCCCGCGGCGAAGGCGGAAAAGGAGATCTGGAACGGCGGCAATGCCGAATCCGCCGACCGTCTGTATGCCCTGCTCAAAGACAAACGTTTCCTGACGGAATTGAGGTGACACTATGCCGAAGATCATCATCCATACGGAAAAGGCGACCGATATTCAGGCCCTGATCGCGCTCTGTCCCTTCGGCGCCATCGAATACAACGGCAAGGAACTCTCCATCAATGCCGCCTGCCGCATGTGCCGGCTCTGCTGCAAAAAAAGCGGCGGTGTCTGCGAATATGTGGAAGACGAAAACGCCGCCAGAATCGACAAAAGTCTGTGGCAGGGGATCACCGTGGCGGCCGAAATGGTCGGCGGCCAGGTCCATCCCGTCACGCTCGAACTGATCGGCAAGGCCCGCGAACTGGCGGCCAAGACGAACCAGAAAGTCAGCTGTCTCGTGGTCGGATATCAGCTCGAAAACTGCATCGATGCGATCAATGCCGCAGGTCCGGACGAGATCATCCTTTACGATCAGCCCGAATTCGAACATTTCCGCGCGGAGCCGTTCTGCGCCGCATGGGAGGATTATATCAATTTCGCCAGGCCGTCGGTGATGCTGGTCGGCGGCACTTCGGTCGGACGTTCGCTAGCACCGCGCGTGGCGGCCCGTTTCCATGCCGGACTCACCGCCGACTGCACCATGCTCGACATCCAGCCGAACACCGATCTGGATCAGATCCGTCCGGCTTACGGGGGCAACATCATGGCGCACATCCGGACGCCGAATCACCGGCCCCAGTTCGCCACAGTCCGCTATAAAATCTTTTCCATGCCGGAAAAAACCGCGCCGCATGCGAAGATCATCCGCCGGTCCCTGAGCGCGGACAAGCTCGTTTCCGGGATCGAATTCCTGAACCTGCGCAGAAAACAGAATGAACGCGGGATCGAGGATGCCGACGTCATCGTCGTCGCCGGCCGCGGTCTCAAAAAGCCCGAAGACATCGCCATGATCCAGGAACTCGCGACGCTGCTCGGCGGCGAGCTCGGTTCCACCCGTGCGATGGTCGAAACCGGCTGGATCGACCCCAAACGGCAGATCGGCCTCAGCGGACGCACCGTGAAACCCAAGCTGATCATCACCTGTGCGGTCTCGGGTGCGGTCCAGTTCGCCGCCGGCATGAACGGCAGCGAACTCATCGTCGCCATCAACACCGATCCCGAGGCGCCCATCTTCAATATCGCCCATATCGGCATCGTCGGCGATGTCTACGAGATCGTTCCCCGCCTCATCGAAAAAATCAAAAACGGTGAAAGGAATCTCTTATGACCAGATATAAGAAATTTGACGAAAACGACCTCGCTTTCCTGCGTTCGGTCTGTTCGCCCGAGCGGGTCGCGTCGGGTTCCGCGATCAGCCAGGATTACTATCATGATGAGCTCGGCGGCATCAGACGTGCGCCGGATGCCCTGGTCAAAGTCCTTTCCACGGAAGAAGTCTCGCGCATCATGAAATACGCCTGGGGCAACAATATTCCGGTGACGCCGCGTGGACAGGGGACCGGGCTGGTTGGGGCTGCGGTAGCGCTCCACGGTGGAATCATGCTCGATTTCTCCGCCATGAACCATTTCCTCGACCTCGATGAAGTCAATATGACGCTGACGCTGGAACCGGGCGTGCTGCTGATGGATATCTACAAATATGTGGAGCCGCACAACCTCTTTTATCCGCCCGATCCGGGTGAGAAGACCGCCTCGATCGGCGGCAACGTCAACACCAACGCCGGCGGCATGCGCGCGGTGAAATACGGCATCACCCGCGATTACGTGCGCGGTCTCGAAGTCGTCCTGCCGGACGGCCGCGTCATCGAAACCGGCGGCAAGATCGCCAAGAACAGTTCCGGTTACGACCTCAAAAATCTGTTCGTCGGATCGGAAGGCACGCTCGGAGTGATCACAAAGATCATCCTCCGGCTGATCCCGCTACCGAAATTCAAACTCAGTCTGCTGGTGCCTTTCCCGGACCTGAAATCCGCGATCTCGGCCGTGCCGCATGTCATCCGGGCCAGTTCGACCCCGACGGCAGTGGAATTCATGGAACGGGAAGTCATTCTCGCCGCGGAACAGTTCCTGAACCGCAAATTCCCGGACAATTCCGCCGATGCGTATCTGCTGCTCACGTTCGACGGCATGAGCCGGGAAGAGATCGATCTGGCATTCAATACCGTGGCGGCGCGCTGTCTGGAACTCGGCGCGCTGGATGTATTCATTTCCGACACCGACGAGCGCAACGAATCGCTCTGGGCGGCGCGCGGCGCTTTCCTGGAAGCGATCAAAGCCTCCACCACCGAAATGGATGAGTGCGATGTGGTCGTGCCGCGGCTGCATGTGGCTGAGTTCATCACTTTCGCCTCGTCGCTCCAGAAAAAACATCAGGTCCGCATCCGTTCGTTCGGACACGCCGGAGACGGCAATCTCCATATCTACATTCTGCGCGACGATCTTGCCAAGGAACAGTGGGAAAAAACGCTGGCGGCCGTGTTCGCCGATCTGTATGGCCGCGCCCATGAGCTCGGCGGACAGGTTTCCGGCGAACATGGGATCGGTTTCGCCAAAAAGCCGTTCCTGAACAATTCGCTGACGCCCGATGTCATCGGCCTGATGCGGTCGGTCAAGCAGGCGTTCGACCCGAAAAACATCCTCAATCCGGGAAAGATTTTTGATTGAGCCCGGGGATCGCATGTAAGGAAATAACAAAGGATTTAAGATCATGGGTGAATTGAAAAATCAGCGGCTGGCAAAGCTACGCCAGGCCGATCTTTATGTCGTCATCACGGAGGAATTCACCGCGGGGCGCGGGACCCTGCGCGTGCTCGAGGAAGCCGCGGACGCCGGGATCCGCATTGCCCAGCTCCGCGAAAAACATCTTTCCGGCAAGGAACTTTTCCGGCGAGCGGAAGAATTCCGCAAGATCTGCGACCGTTACGACATGCTGATGATCATGAACGACCATCTCGACATTGCACTGATGTGCGGTGCCGACGGGGTCCATCTGGGACAGGACGATCTGCCGCTGGCCGAATCGGTGCAGTTCGCGCCGGAACTGATCATAGGCCGGTCCACCCATTCGCGCGAGCAGGCGCTCGAGGCGCAGAGCCAGGGTGCGGGTTATATCAATCTCGGGCCGATCTTCCCGACACAGACCAAAGATACGCCGGTCCATCCGCTGGGGATCGAGATCATCCGTGAGACCCGCGCCGATCTGCATATTCCCTTCTCCGTCATGGGCGGGATCAAGGCGCATCATATTCCGGGACTGCTCGCCGAAGGCGCACGGCTCATCGCCATGGTGACCGAGGTCACGCAGGCACCGGACATCGGCAAGCGCGTCCGTGAACTGCGCGCGTTGTGGAAATGATCGGCAATCGCAGGAGTCTTCATCATGGCAGAAAACAGCGGAAATAAACCGGACGTTCCGGCTCGCCCGGCCAAAAAACGCCGTATCCTCTGGCTCACGATCCTGCTGGTTCCGATCCTGCTGGTGATACTGACCTGCGTCATGCTGCTGGGTGCGCCGCACCGCTGGCAGGTCTCGCCCCGCGTTTCCATGGCGGAAGCGTCCAGGCTCCAGGGAATCATCGGAAAACTTACTTCGGCAATGGTCACCGAAGACGGCAAAATGGTTGAAAAAGCGGAGATCGAACTCACGCCGACCGAGATCAATACCCTGCTGATCACCGGTCTCCGTGCCGCACAGCTCCGTCAGAAACCCGATCTCTATTACGATGCGGAATGGTCGCAGGGAGCCCTGCTGCTCCGCGGCTGCAAGATCCTGCCGGTTTTTGCCGTTAATGTGGAAGCGGAGATCATCCCCGCGGTGAGCGGCGGCAAGGTCGCAATCACTGTCCGGTCCTGCCGGGTCGGCTGGATCTCCATCAGTCCGAAACTGGTCGAAGAAGCATTGAAAACGGCTTTGAAAAGACATGAACACCGGAAGGAATACCGCGCATTCACCGCAGTTGTGGAGTCGCTGTCCGTAAAGGACGGATCCATGATCCTCCTGGTCCGGCCGGATAAAATCAAATTGCTGGTTCCGCTGCTGATGAATGCGATAACGGGAAAACTCTGAATAACGGAAAGCATAAAATGATCGAATTTCTCAAACAGCTGGCGCGTCAGGCCGGAGCCATGGCCTATGCGGATCAGCTCCGCCTCACGAACGCCAATATCCACTCGAAAGGCAATATCCGCGATCTGGTCACCGATACCGACCGGAGGGTCGAAGATTTCATCTCGTCCGAACTGAAAAAACAATTCCCCGATTACGGCTTTTACGGCGAAGAAACCGGCAAAAGCCACATGGAACGGGAATATTGTTTCGTGATCGATCCGATCGACGGGACCGCTTCGTTTGTCCACAGTCAGCGGGACTGGTGCGTCTCGATCGGCCTCACCCGGAACGGACATTCGGTCGCCGGCGTGATCTACCAGCCTGCGACGGATGATCTTTTCTATGCGGAACAGGGCAAAGGCAGTTTTGTCAACGGCACGCGGATGGAAGCGACGAAACGGGACAATCTGGCCGAATGTATCCTGGCCACAGGATTTGCCTGTCTCCGGGCCCAGTGGAAAGAGGAAAACAACCTCAAATTCTTCAGCCGGATCGCGCCTGAACTTTCGGGGATCCGCCGCTACGGATCCGCGGCGCTGGACTGCTGCCATACCGCGCGAGGCCAGATCGACGGTTACTGGGAACTCTTCCTGCAGCCTTATGACATCGGCGCGGGCGAGATCATTGCCCGCGAGGCCGGCGCAGTCATCACCGATTTTTACGGCGGCGATGAATATCCCGCCAAAGGTTTTCTCTGCACCAACGGGAAGATCCACGAAAAAATGCTGTCATTCTTCCACGATTACCGGAATCTCAAGCGCTGACCGGATCAGTCACGGGATTTGAATTCGTTCGGTGTGCAGCGGTAGATTTTCTTGAATGCGTTGCAGAAACTGCTGGCATCGCAGAAGCCATGCCGCTCCGCGATCTCATTGAGGGTGTAAAGGCCGCTGCGCACCTCGTTGGCGGCATTGGAAAGACGGACCCTCAGCGCAAACTGTCCGTAACTGACACCCATCACCGAAGAGAAGATGACGGAGAAGCGGCTCACGCTCAGCGAACAGGCCGCGGCCGCCTCCCCCAGGGACGGCGGGACCGGACTGGTCCGCACCAGCTGGACCGCTTTCTGGATCCGGCTCATTTCCAGGTTGAACGCGGGACGGTCAGCCGCGGATGACACTTTTTCCACCGCTTCGGAAGCTTCCAGCAGCATCTGATGGATCAGCAGCCAGCAGTGCGTCTTCCAGTTCGCGGGACGGAGCTTGTTCAGATAATACAGCCGGCGGGCATGGTAATGCATGCGGCGGCGTTCGGCGGGCGTTTCCGGACAATACCGGTTGGCCGGCGGCACCGTGAACGGCGCCAGCCAATCCACATGCGAGCACGGTCCCACATTGCCCACATTGTCGATGTTGATATTGATCGAAAGGATGATGCAGCGGGGTGAAAGGATCCGGAAGGCATGCGGTTCCCAGCACATGGTCCACCATGCCTGACCGCGATGAAAAACCCGTTTCCAGTCGTCGAAAACAACCTCTGCCGCACCGGCCAGCACGATCGAGAACTGGAGGCAGTAATGCACATCCCCTTTCAGTTCCGCCTGCGGCCCGCGGCCGTCTTCGACGATCATATCGAACGGAGACTCCGGAGTAAGATCGGGATGCGACTGCGATTCCAGCCGGATTCCCAGATCCGCATTTCCCATACCCGGTTTTTTCACCGCCGCCATACCTTTTTTCTCCTTCTTCAAGCAACCGAACTGAAGTATTTTACATCCATTGTCCGTTTCTTTCAAGCAAAATCGCCTTTTTTTTCGGAAAACTCTTGTTTTTTTAACGGCTGACATTATATTACCGCAAACACAGGAATTTCAGAAATCATGAATTCATTGAGACAGATCAGGGCGTTTTTTCTGATCCTGCTGCTGAGCGGCAGTTTCTTCCTGCACACCTTTGTCCATCATTCGTCATGCTGCGGGATCCATTCCTGTCTTTCGGTCCGCAAAGGCGCTGTGAACCAATTCCGTCCGGCAGTATTCTCCATCGCATCCGTTGACTTCTTCTGTCCGGTCTGCGCCGGAATGATGAACGCCGATCTGCCGTCTTCGGAAAACCGTCATGACATTCCCATCGGACAACCGGAGGTCTTCTCCGCCTTCTCCGATTTTCTTTCAACGCCGGACTGGCTGCTGCCCTCCCCCCGCGCACCGCCGGCATTTTCCGCTCACGCTTAATTGGTTTCCGCTTCACCGCAAACTTCTGCCGGCTGATACGACCGGCCGGCTGTTCATGCGCAAACCAATCCCCCGACCTGCGGAATGGATGATCGATCCGGTGTTTCATCTCCGGTCATTCCGCCTGTCCAGTCTTTACAATTTATCATGAAAGCGACATCATCATGCAGAAATGCAAACACGGTTTCAACACCTCATCTCTCATACCTCATCTCTCATACGTGAAGCGTAAAATGCCCCGGAATTTTACGCTGATAGAGCTCCTCGTAGTGATCGGGATCATCGCCATTCTGGCGGGAATGCTGCTGCCGGCGCTCAACAGCGCCCGGCGCAAAGCCAACGGCATCTCCTGCCTCAATAACCTCAAACAGAGCGGACTTGCCCTCACCTCGTATGCGACCGACTGGAAAGATTCCTTCCCGATCGTGCACGGCGGCACTTTCGAAGCTCCGGTGGAACTCCCCGGCGAACCGCAATGGTATACACCGCTGATCGAACACTATAAATATCAGTTCAGTTACCTGAAATGCGCCGAAGACAAGGGTTATGACGCAAAAAAGGGCATCCAGAGCTATATGATCAACGCCATGTTCACTTTCGGCCGTTCCACGGCCTCTATTGCAGCTTCCAGCCGGATCGTGCTCTCCGAACGCGGATTCGAGGCCAACGGAGAACCCGAGGAACATCAATGCTATGCCGGAATGAGCGAGCCGGATGACTGGAAAGCCAAAATCGACCGCGAACGGCACACCAGACGCGCCAACTATCTTTTTGCCGACGGACATGCGCTGTCCCATACCTTCGCCGAAACCATCGGCGACGGCACGGAAAATCAGAATCAGCATTTCGTCAGGGAATGGCTGAGCGCTTACGTGGAAGACCACCACGGCCACTGAAAAGAAGCTATCAGTAATCAGTAAGTTCGCGGAATCCGGGAAACCGGGTTCCGCGAACTTTTTATGTCGGTCAGGCCGGGCGATCCGGGATCACGGCAAAAAAATCAGGAGCTTTCCATGGGATCTCTCCCCGTGAAAAGCTCCTGACCGTTACTTGCTCAGTGCCGGACTCAGCTGGCCAGCAGACCAGCGGAAACCGTATTCAGCTTGCTGAACTTGTCCAGCTCAGTGTCAACGCCGTAATACACCTCCGAACCGGACAGCGCAGTCAGCGCGGATTCAACCGCAACCGCCTTGAGCGCATCGTCGAAGCCGGCAGAGAGATCCGCCGCGGGATCGACGCCCAGATCGATCAGAGCCGCATCGGCAGCACCCTGCTGCAGGAGCATGGCCGCATCTTCCAGTTCATCGCCGGTAAGCAGCGGGGAACTGTCAGTTCCGGACAGCACTTTGTTTATATTGAGCTTATAGACATAAAGGCTGCCGTTCTTCACCTCGACCGCAACGGAGGTGGAACCCGCAACGAGCGAAACCGTATTTGCAGTTCCGATCTTAAGCACTCCCTGCTTGATCGTTCCGCTGACGGTTTTGTAATTGTTCGTAACGGTAATCGTTCCGCTGACGTTGCCGAATTCACCGGAGAACACATAATCGCCCGTGGCATCCGCAACAAAATCATATGTGGCATACCTGCCGGTATTCGGATCCCGTTCGATCGTGTAATGGGTGATATTCGATATCGTCTGTTCATCGGAATCCTCAACATTACCGGCATTGTCCGTGACACGAACCAGGAACGAACCGTCTTTATCGATCTCGAACGTATTGGTGAACTCGGTCCACGCTCCGCCGTTGAACGAATATTCCATCTTCGCCAGACCGCTGAGATCATCGTGAGCCGACACCGTCACAGTCACCGGACCGTCCGTCCAGGAACTATCCCAGCTGATCGAATCGATCTCAGGTTTGACCTTGTCGATGTTCTTCATTTCATAATCACCAGTGGTCGCTTTGCCCGCTTTGTCCGTAACCTTGACCTGGAACGCTGCGTTCCCGGTCATGCTGAACGTTTTGGTGAACTCGGTCCACGCTCCGCCGGCTATCGAATATTCCGTCTTCGACACGCCGCTCACCGCATCCGAAGCAGACACCGTCACGGTCACATCCTCATTCGTCCACGCCTTATTCCAGCTGACCAATTTGATTTCCGGATTGCCCTTGTCGATAAACACGGTTCCGCCCTTCAGGACTTCGTTTCCGGCTTTGTCCGTCACGCGGACGCCGTAGGCTCCGTATTCACTCAGCGTGAAGCTGCCCGCAGCTGTGATATCCGTCCAGTTACTGCCCTTGAACGTGTATTCGATCTTCGCCACGCCGCTGGGCGCATCAGAAGCGGATACCGTCACGGTCACATCCTTATCCGTCCAGTGATACCAGTCGGTTTCCGTGCTGAACGCCAGCGACACCGTTGGGTTGGACTTGTCGATGAAGATGGTTCCACCTTGGAGAACTTCGTTTCCGACTTTGTCCGTCACACGAACTCCGTAGGCACCGAATTCACTCACTGTGAAGCTGCCCTCATCGGTGATATCCGTCCAGGCACTGCCGTTGAACGTGTATTCGATCTTCGCCACGCCGCTCTGCGTATCGGATGCGGACACCGTCACGGTCACATCCTCATTCGTCCAGTGATACCAGTCGGTTTCCTTGCTGAACGTCAGCGACATCGTCGGGGCAGTCTTGTCGATGAACACCGTTCCGCCCTTCAGGACTTCGTTTCCAAGATTGTCCGTGACCTTGACACCGTAGGCGCCGAATTCACTCACCGTGAAGCTGCCCGCAGCTGTGATATCCGTCCAGCCACTGCCGTTGAACGTGTATTCGATCTTCGCCACGCCGACGATGGTATCGGACGTGGAAACCGTCACGGTCACATCCTGGTTCGTCCAGTGATACCAGTCGGTTTCCGGATCAAGCGAGAGGGTCACGGTCGGGCCGCCCTTGTCGATGAACACGGTTCCACCTTGGAGGACTTCGTTTCCGGCTTTGTCCGTAACACGAACTCCGTAGGCGCCGAATTCACTCACCGTGAAGCTGCCCTCATCGGTGATATCCGTCCAGGCGCTGCCGTTGAACGTGTATTCGATCTTCGCCACGCCGCTGGACACATCGGATGCGGATACCGTCACGGTCACATCCTTATTCGTCCAGTTATACCAGTCGGTCACCGTGCTGAACGCCAGCGACATCGTCGGTGCAATCTGGTCGACGAACAACGTTCCGCCCTTCAGAACTTCGTTTCCGGCTTTGTCCGTGACCTTGACGCCGTAAGCTCCGAATTCACTCAGCGTGAAGCTGCCCTCATCGGTGATATCCGTCCAGCCACTGCCGTTGAACGTGTATTCGATCTTCGCCACGCCGCTGAGGTCATCAGACGCGGACACCGTCACGGTCACATCCTGGTTCGTCCAGTGATACCAGTCGGTTTCCGTGCTGAACGCCAGCGACATCGTCGGGTCAACTTTGTCGATTTTCGCAACATATTCATACGGGAACACACTTCCGTCAGAATAAGTTGCTCTGAACGTGATGTCTTCATACTGCGTGAGCGACAGAGTTCCGAACAGGTAACCGGGATCGACATCCGACCTGGACAACACCAGCTCAGTCCATGTGCTTCCGTCATCGAACGAATACTCCAGCTTGTCCGTCGTGACCATCGCCGTATCCAAGGCCTTGACTGTCAGCGTCAGATCCGTATTCCTCCACTCAGACTCAGGCGTAATAACCAGAGGATACACTCCTTCCGTATCCGTCGTCTCATTGCCGAGCTTATCCGTCACTCTCACATAGAACGTCTGCACGATGCTCTCTGCATCGATAGTGAACGATTGCGTATAGACACCCGCAGAAGTCTGTGCATCCGCAAATTGGATCCAGTTCGTTCCATCCAGCGAATATTCCATCTTCGCGATGCCCGCAGGCACATTGTCTTCTGCCGAAACGGTCACCGTCATCGGTCCGGTGGACGACGTCCGGCTGAACGTCACCGATTCGATCACCGGCGCCACCGTGTCGACTTTGACCTCGTATTCCGCTGTCGTATACTCATTGGTCGCCTTGTCGACCGCACGCACCGTCAGCGTTCCGTAAGTATTGAACGTGAGTTCGGTCGTATACACACCGTCTTTTTTGGTCATCGAGTCGATTATGTTGCCGCTCTCGGTCCCGTTGAACGTGTAATACACTTCCTTCACACCGCTCAGCGCATCCGTTGCAGTG
>Ga0265298_10000491_pt1 | contig 58837 bp, 56 predicted proteins | sample AusTroGonzalo_MG_3_FD_193486 | JGI IMG/M metagenome (GOLD analysis project Ga0265298, IMG submission 193486) | Bovine rumen microbial communities from tropical cattle in Woodstock, Queensland, Australia - Gonzalo_01 | ecosystem: Host-associated > Mammals > Digestive system > Stomach > Rumen ... | reverse complement strand
CTTGCGTTATTACTTCGTGTTTTTTAGTCTTGTCTTGACTTTTCTTCTCTCCACTGTTTCCAGCTTCAAAAAGGAATCTCAAGGGTCGTTACTTTTTCTTCGCATTGTTCAATTTTCAAGATACTGGGCCGCTCCCTCTCTTGAGGCAGCTTAACTATTATACCACTGTTCTCTCCGCTTGTCAAGTACTTTTTTCATTTTTTCTTGAAAAATTTTTCTCGACTCTCGCACCTTAGCGGTGCCTCGCGTTCGACAGTAATGTTATTATATCACCTCTCCCAGCTTTTGTCAACTAAAAGAATCCAGCCTCATTTCCGTTTTTTTTGTATCTTTTGTACATAGGCAAAAAAAAGGAGGCAGCCTCCGGAGAGACCGCCTCCCGTTCTTATTCGATCGTTATATCAGGGTAATCGTGTATACCGTAGTATACGCCGTTTACTACTTCGGGTGTCGTCGGATTTGCATTCGGAACTATCTCGTCGTAGAGCCACAACATATAGCTGTAATTGGGATCAGCCGCGAAATTTTTCAGTTCCTCCTCAGTAGCGTGCAGACAAAGCCTGTTGTAATGAGTGAGGTCAGGACCTTCAAGAACTGAAGTATAGCCAAGAGCTGCCAGCCTATCAAATTCTTTTCTGACAACTTTCTCGTTCTCCGATACATTCACTGGATTTGACGGATCAGACCAATCAAATATATGCACCACTACTATGTATTTTGCATCATCGTGATACTCGTCGATCGCTGCACTCAGAGGAAGGCTGAGACCGAAGTCACCCTTTGCAGGAGCCTGATAAGAGTTCTCTCCGCCGCCGGGATAGCTGGTGATGAACTTTATGAACTCCGTAGGTTCGCCGCCCTCCTGTATTCCAACAAAGGCACCGTTTCCCTCTTCAATGTTCACACCTGTGGTCACCGGCTGATCTATGCCATTCACCTGTACCTCCTGTGTGACAGCCTGTGTAGGTACTTCTGCCGGGGCAGTAGTTTCTGCCGGAGACTGCTCCGCCTGAGTTGCTGTCTGCTGAGTTGCTGTAACCTTATCAGCAGTCGTCTGAGCTGTATTTACGCTTTCCTGTTCCACTGTCACTATTTCTTCCTTGGAGGTGTTTTCCTCTGTTACAACAGCATTGCCGCTGTCCTTTGCGCTGAACTTATCAGACCTGCCGTCGCCAAGACCGCCCTTCCATACGCCTGCTCCTATGAGCAGTGCCAGACAAAGCGGGCTGACAACAGCTGCTGCTCTCAGTGCCATACGCTTTTTTCTCCTGCGCTCCGCCTCATATGCGTCCATGCGCTGGAAAACTTCCTCTGTCATCTCTTCATATTTTTTCATAATCAAAGCCCTCCTTTTCAAGCTGCGATCTCAGCGCTTTACGCGCCCGATACACAAGAGTTTCTGCATTGTGAACGCTTATACCCATGACCTTTGCCGCTTCTTTATTGCTGAATTCCTCGAAATATACCAGCCACAGCACCTGCCGGTACTCGGGCTTGAGCTTCTCCATTGCCCTGTGGACAGTGAGCCTGCGCTCCTCTTTTATATATGAGAGCTCGATGTCCTCTCCGTCATCCCTGACCTCCGGCAGCTCGTCAACAGTGACCTCCTGCCGCCGGGACACCTTTCTCAGATAGTCCAGTGCAATATTCCTGCCAATGGTGTAAAGCCATGTTCTGAAGGAGCTCTTTCCCTTGTCCTTGGGCTTCTTCGTACCCAGCAGCACGAATGTGTCCTCCGCCAGATCCTCGGCTGTATGTATATCTCCCACGATGCTCGAAAGGTAAAGGATAAGTCCGTCCTTGTAGTCTCTTATAATATCCGCAAGGCCGCTTCGGTCGCCATTTTCACAGAAACGGCGGTAGCTACTTGCACCGTTGTCCATAGACCTTCTCCTTTCCGAAAGACCTCTGCGTCTTTCACTTATTACACGTTTCCGGAGGCAGAAACCTCACACCGTTTGCATATTTTTTTCATTGGTGGTATAATGTTACCAAGGAGTGATGATATGGACTTCAACAGACTGGAACAAAATCTTACTGATAATATCTATGAGGCTCAGCTCAAGCTGGGCTACGAAAGGCGTCCCATAAGCCTGAACTATATGCTCGCCTCGCTGAATCACCTGATGGGAACAGAGCTCGATACCGCCGGAATGGAAAAGGCTCTGCTCAGCTTTGCGGAATATGCCGCTCCCCGCTTCGGAAAGATGACCTACCGTCCCGTAAACGGAGGCTTCTGCTTTGTCGTGCCGGTGGAGGGTGTCTCCTACGTTCACAATAACGCTCCGGAGAGCTCCTTCATCGCTGAGCTGGTAGCCATGCTCCGCCGCCACGACCTCACCATGGATGATGTCCTTGAACTCTTCCGCAGCTTCTCCGGAAATGTCTCAGTGACCGATATGAGCAGCAGCGGCGAATTCGACCTCCTCGTTTACTTCCCAGACGGTGTGCCAGACAGCTACCGCTACTGCCTCGCCTTTGAGGACGACTTCGGCTGCTGCCACGTTACCTACCACCGCTTTATCCCCGAGGACTACGCAGACCTCGGCTTCTGAGGCTCCTCCTGCGGCGAAAAGCCTGCCCGCACAAAGAAGCTCTCTATGGAGCGGCTTATCCTCGCTCCGGTATCGTGCAAGGCTGCACCTCCGCGGCTCAGGATTAGAAGTATCAGTATCAGCTTTATCAGTCTTTTCATTTTGCGCCTCCCCGACTGATGATAATATTGCCGGGAGGCAGCCCTTATATACAATACAACGGACGACCTTGGTTGAACCCTCGCCGTCCGTTTTTCTTTATTTTTTCTTGACTATGCTGCCGCTTTTAACTACAAGTATGTCGCCGGTCTTGGTAATGAGCTGTCCGTCAGCCACTACCGACAGCTCACCTCTCAGTAGGAGCAGAACCTTCAGGTCGAATTCCTCCTCTATCTCTCCAACAGTGCGTCCCAGCAATTCGCTGTCCCCGCTGATAAGGAACTCTCCCACCTCGGATATGTCGCTGAGCTTGACGCTGGAATTCTGCTTCTTGGTGTACTGCTCCACGAAGCCGGCACTGATGATACCTGTGGGGATAGCAACTACTCCCACTCCGAAGAACGCCACAAGTATAGCCATTATCTTTCCTATAACAGTTATGGGGTACACATCGCCGTATCCCACAGTGAGCAAAGCCGACACGCTCCACCATATTCCCGAAAATGCATTACTGAAGGCTTCAGGCTGAGCGGAGTGCTCCGCGCTGTACATTCCCAGCGATGACGCCAGCATCAGCACTATTATTATGAACACAGAGGACATTATCTGATTGCGCTTTTCCACAAGCACCGTCTTTATGACATTGAAGGAATCGTACTGAGCGTTTATCCTGAAAAGCCTAAGTATACGCACTACCCTCAGCATCCTGAACACGATGAAGCCCGAAAGGAAAAAGAACGGCAGTATGGTAAGAAGGTCCACTATGCCGTCGAAGGAGCAGAGGAACCTCAGCCGCGACATTTTCTTTCCGGAGTCCGGATACAGCAGGTCAGCCGTCCAGATACGCAGAAGATATTCCACGCAGAATATTCCTATGGTCACAGCGTCTATAACGCCAAAGACACCAAACAGACTGCTGAGCTGCTCGAAGGTCTCAAGGAAGGTCACCAGTATGTTCAGGAATATGACCGTTACGATGAACATATCGAACATAAAGCTGGGAATATCGCCGCGGTTGCCTATCTGTATTATATCGAATATCCTTTTCTTTTTGGGTATGTACTGTGCTCTGTCATTCGTTTCCATAGAACTCCCCCGAATCATTTTGAAGCCGCTCTTACGTAGCCGACATCTGTATTATAACACGCTCCGGAGAATATTTCAACCCCGGCACCAGAATGCTCCGCCGACATTTTTCGCAAAAGGTCTTGACTATCTCTGCCGTTTATGAGATAATATTATTGCTGTCCGCTTTCAGGACAGGCTGTACCTACACGTTCGTAATGAAAGAGAGTTGCTTTATGTTCAAAAAATATCTGATAACATTCCTTATATCTATGGTGCCTCTGGTAGAGCTCCGAGGCGGCGTGCCTTTCGGTACCGGCATGGGACTCCCGTGGTACTGGTGCCTGCTGGTCTGCATGATAGGCAATATGATACCTGTGCCGTTCATCTTCTTTTTCGCCCGCAAAACTCTTGTGTGGGGAAGCGATAAGCCCGTCATCGGCAAATTCTTCTCTTGGTGCCTCGAAAAAGGCGAGCACGGCGGCAAAAAGCTTCAGGAGAAAGCCGGAAAGGGTATGTACGTTGCCCTGCTCCTGTTCGTTGGCATTCCTCTCCCCGGCACCGGCGCTTGGACAGGCACCCTCGCCGCAAGCATACTCGACCTCGACTTCAAGAAAAGCATTGTCATGGTAGTGCTGGGAATACTCCTTGCCGGAATCATCATGACTCTCCTGAGTCAAGGCGTAAAGACCGGTATAACATCCATATTCTGATACTCAGCAAATATAAATATGAGCCCGGAGGCAGCATCATGCCGCTCCCGGGCTTTTTGAATCACGTCACCGGATACACAGTTTTCAGGTATAAAAATAGCACTTGCCGCCGACATTGTTTTCGGTCGCAAATGCTGTTTGGTGTTATTTATTGATATTTACTGTTATTTGGGGGTATAAGAAAACCGCTCACAGTGTGAACGGTTTAATCAGTTATTTTTCATCATCGTCAAGCTCGTCATCATCAACGATCTGAAGCTCAGGTGAATTGTCTATGCTTGTATGGTATTTAATTATTTCACTTGTTGTAGCATCAGGATGTTCCTGCATATACTTGATGATCTTTTCAGATATTTCAGTATCATCTTCAAGAAAGGCTATCATTCCATTGACAAAATCGGGATATGAATCAGGTACAGCCTTTAACAATTTCTTTAAAGATTTTTCCATAATATCACCTACTTGATTTTTTTAACCTTATTGAAATGATAATCATCAAATCCAAAAATATCGAACTCATAAACCTTTGAATACTCGCCTGAATAGTATATACCAGCTGTCTTGCCTTCATATCGTTTGCTATAGTATGTATTAATTTGCTTAGTAATGTCTCTGAGTTCCTTTTTTCCTATTTTAGCACTTGACTGTCTTTTTGTCAAGTCTGATTTCTTGCTCTTTGCACCGCCGCCGCCAGAACCGCCGCTCCAGCGACCGTGCCCGTCGCGCGGCTGATTGGGATTGTAGGCTCTTTCCTCACCCGTAAGCAGGTTCTTAGTCTGACCTGTATTCGGAGTGAACACATCCATTGTCTCAGGATTGAGAAGAACATCCCGCAAGCCAAGCCTTGTAGCGATAATGCCCTCAGCTGCATATTATAAAACGTGCGGAGAACTTCGCACAAGTTCTCCGCAGCGAAAGGAGGACCTCACATGAACCTTGATCTCTTCGACGATCTTAACGGTTTTATTCTCCGCGAACGGGAAAACTCTCTCCCCTCTGCGGATAACGACCTTAAAACTAATAACGGCTCTGCTGTTTCACGCTTCCCCGCCAACACTCCCCTTGCTATGGCTTACGTTCCGTTCCAGCAGTGGAGCTCAGTCTACGGCGACGACGACGCTTTCGCCGCAGGCACCCTCTTCCCCGACCTTGATCTCCCATTCATGAACGGAGGGAACACCAGATGAACGAAAAACAACTGCTTCTGAATAAGATCAAAAAATACAGCTTCGCCCTCAAGGAGCTTAACCTCTACCTTGACACCCACCCTAACTGCCGCCGGGCTCTCGCTCTCTTCCAGCAGTATAAGGAGCTCCGCGACAAAGGCGAGAACGAATTCAACGAGAAATTCGGTCCGCTCACACCCGAGCAGAGCACCTGCACTCAGCGCTGGAACTGGATAGACGATCCGTGGCCATGGGAAAGGAGATAAATTATGTGGATTTATGAGAAAAAGCTTCAGTACCCAGTGAACATCAAAACCCCTAACGCCAAGCTGGCAAAGGTGATAATATCACAGCTGGGCGGTCCGGACGGCGAGCTCGCCGCCTCCCTGAGATACCTCAATCAGCGCTATTCCATGCCTTACGCTGAGGTAAAGGGACTCCTGACAGATATTGGCACAGAGGAACTCGCTCATGTTGAGATGGTCTCCGCGATTCTCTATCAGCTCACAAAGGATCTGTCCACGGAGGAGATAAAAGCAAGCGGCTTCGATACCTACTTTGTGGATCACACTGCCGGTATCTATCCCATAGCAGCTTCCGGAGTTCCCTTCACCGCCGCTTATTTCCAGTCCAAAGGCGACATCATTACCGACCTTCACGAAAATCTCGCTGCTGAACAGAAAGCCCGTACCACCTACGACAATATTCTCCGCCTTGCCGACGATCCAGATGTACGCGATCCTATCCGCTTCCTCAGGGAGCGCGAGATCGTTCACTTCCAGCGTTTCGGAGAGGCACTCCGCATAACTCAGGATAAGCTTGATTCAAAGAATTTCTACGCCTGCAACCCGTCCTTCGACAAAAACTGCGGCATTAAGTAAATATGTTCTAAGTGCAGAAACAGCCATAGAGAGGGATACCTCCCTATAGCTGAAAGCATATGCAGCTTACGACAAAAAACACGGCAGGCGGTCATGCACCGTCTGCCGCGCTGTATTTATTACTTTATCTCCTGAGTCTCGAAGCTCATTTCATATGAGTTGTTCAGGGAGAAGCCCTGATATGTATCAACGATACGCTGAGAAGCTGTCTTAGCACCGGCGGCATCAGCTCCGATGAGGATAGCAAGGATACAGTTTCCGTAAATGCAGACTATATCGCCGCGGCGGAGGCACATCTTGACGATGAGGAAAGCCTCCTCAAGAGCGCCCGGTTCAAGAGGAGAATTATGTCCGTCGCTGAAGGTAAACTTTGCGAGATAAGCGGACTTTTCCATACGGTCGAGCAGACGCTTCACGAATCTGTAAAGGTTGGTAAAGTTGGATTCATGCACAACATAAGCGCCTCTCTGATCGTCCAGTGCAACTGCCTTTGCGAACATCTCAAAGCCCACGTCAGAGCCGATTCGCTGGGCTGAGATAATGGCAGTGATATGTGTTACAAGGAGTTCGTCCGACATAGGCAGCACAAAAATATCAGTTATGCCTTTGCCGAGCAGCTTTGCCTTATTCTTGTCAGAGCCGTCGAAAGTAACGACTGCACAGGCTATACCGCGCCTTTTGAAGGTCTTTACGGTATCTCCAATATCATCGACTGAAAAATCCTGTGCCACGAGCACACATTCGATATCGGGCTGAACATCCGGTGAGGAGGTAAAGCTGAAAGAGAGCTTCTCATTTACGGGGAGGGCTGACTTCAGGCGTTCAGCGTCATTGCTGAGAACAACTATATTATACATAAATTCACGACCTTTCAAAGCTTGCTGCGTTGCAGCGTTTTCATTTTCAACGCACCCTTATACTCTATTAATGATATTATATAACATTTCAGTATAAAAATCAATGAACTAATGATGAATTTTTTTATTTTTAGCTTATTTTTTCATCGGCGCAAAAGTCCCGCCATACATCAGTGCTGTCAGTCCTCGGCGTACTCCGCTATATACGGAAGATTGCGGTAATACTCGCCGAAATCGAGACCGTAGCCTATCACGAACAGGTCCGGTATAGTGAAAAGAGAATAGTCTGCCTCCATCTCGACTACACGGCGGGAGGGCTTGTCCAGAAGAGTGACTACTCTCAGGGACAGCGGATTCCTTGAAGCAATAAGCTTCTTTATCTCGCTGAGAGTTCTTCCGGTATCTATTATATCCTCCACGATTATAACGTGATAGCTGCTCACGTCATGCCGGAGGTCCATAGTCACAGCAACACTTCCTGTTGACTTTGTATCGGCAAAGTAGCTCTTTGCCGCCATGAAATCTATCTCGCAGGGTACGTCAATGGCCCGTGCCAGATCGGCAAGGAAAACAAAGGCCCCCTTCAGCACGCTGACGAGGAGGATAGGTCTGCCGTCGTAGGAGGCACTTATCATCCTACCGGCTTTCTTTATCGCCTGAGCTATCTCCTCCGCCGAGATAACGGTGCGTTTTATCCTCTTATCGTATTCTTTTATTATATCCTGTTCCATAGCGTTCAGCTCCTTCCTCATATACTTACATTATAGCCGTCATTATGAGCCATGTCAAGACACACTCCTTTTCTTCTTGACATATCCTCTGCTTTGTGCTATTCTTATAGTGAATTATTTTTCAGGAGGTATTCATCATGTCCTACGAATTCAACGCAAAAAAAGTCACCAATGATGTCATCGCATGGGTAAAGGAGCTCTTCGATAAGACCGCTTCTCCCGATACAAAAGCTGTTATCGGCATTTCCGGCGGCAAGGACAGCTCCATCGCCGCAGCAGTCTGCGTGAAAGCCCTCGGCAGGGACAGAGTCATCGGCGTCCTCATGCCTCAGGGCGTTCAGTCCGACATCTCTTACAGCCAGCTTCTCGTTGATACCCTCGGCATAAAGAGCTACACCATCAATATCGGCGAGACTGTTAGTTCCTTCATGGGCGAGCTCAAAAAGCACATTGAGCCCTCGAATCAGGCTGTTGTAAATACTCCCGCAAGAATACGTATGACTACCCTCTATGCTGTTGCTGCCTGCGTTGGCGGACGTGTAGTGAATACCTGCAATCTCTCCGAGGACTGGGTGGGCTACTCCACTAAATACGGCGATGCTGCCGGCGATTTCTCTCCCCTTTCCGACCTCACTGTAACAGAGGTGCTTCAGGTGGGCGAAGTGCTTGGTCTGCCCAACGAGCTTGTTCATAAGGTGCCCATAGACGGTCTCTGTGGCAAAACTGACGAGGAGAACCTCGGCTTCACCTATGCTATGCTGGACAGGTATATCCGCGGTCTGGACGACCTCAGCAATCACCCTGAGATAAAGGCTAAGATAGACCGTCTACATGCTGCAAACCTCCATAAGCTCAGACTCATGCCTAAATTTGAGCAGAAACAGAAGAACTAAGAGCTAAGAAAGGGTGCCTGAGGCGCCCTTTACTAATTTCTGCTTACAAAATGTTTACTTTTTCTGAGTTTTGGTGTATAATAAGATGATGATAATTTGCGGAGGTCTTTCCATATGAGCTTTTCACCAAAAGAGATACTTAACTTCGTTGAACAGAACGACGTAAAATTCCTGCGCCTTACCTTTTCCGATATTTCCGGAAACCTTAAAAATGTCGCAATTATGCCCGACGAGCTCCCCAGAGCACTAGAATACGGCATCCCCTTCGATGCCTCAAGCATCAGCGGATGTCCCTCCGACCTGCTGCTTGTTCCGGATATCTCAACACTGTCCGTACTCCCGTGGAGACCTAAATCCGGCAGAGTAGTTCGTTTCTTCTGCTCTCTCAGAACCCCCGACGGCTCCGACTACGCTGGCGATATGCGTACAGAGCTCACCAATTATATCAACTCACTCCGCCTCGACGGCTACTCCTGCGAAATGGGCACAAAATGCGAGTTCTACCTCTTCGACGTTGATGCTCACGGCGAACCAACAAAGGTACCACACGACAACGGCGGCTACCTGGACGTTTCTCCCCTTGATAAATGCGAGAACGCCCGACGTGAAATCTGCCTCTCCCTTGAGGAAATGGGTATGCACCCCATGAGCTCCTGCCATAAGCACGGTCCGGCTCAGAACGAGATAGACTTCCGTGAAAGCGAGCCCGTTTCCGCCGCAGACAACATGGTACACTACAAGACCGTTGTAAAGTCCATAGCCGCTCAGAGCGGTCTGTTTGCCTCATTCATGCCGAAACCACTATCCACCGAGCACGGCAGCGCTCTCAGTATATCCGTGAGCATAAAAAAGAACGGTGAGCAGATCTTCGGACCTGAGCTCTCCTCCATGTCCCACGAGGGCAAATGCTTTATTTCCGGAATTTTAAGCCGTATAAGAGAGATAACCGCTTTTCTCAATCCCACCACCAACTCCTACAAGCGATTCGGTATCGGTTACGCACCTGAGTATGTTGACTGGAGCTTCGAGAACCGCTCCCAGCTCATACGCATTTCCAACGCCGCAGGTCTTTCGCCCCGTATAGAGCTGCGCTCCGCCGATGCCTCCTGCAATCCCTATGTGACCTTCAGGCTGATACTGGCTGCCGGTATCGAGGGCATAAAGTCGGGCAGCTGTGAGCTCATGGAAAGCACCATGAAGGACGGCACCGCCTCCGGTCAACAGCGCCTACCCTATTCCCTTGAGGAAGCCTGCGCTATCGCCAAGGAGAGTGACTTCGTAAAGCGCAGCCTCCCCGAAGAGATACGCCGGAATATCTTCAGCCAGCTGGACAAACAGATACAGGAATACAACCTCGCCCGCAACAAGGACGAATTCGAGGAAAAATACTACTTTAAATTTATCTGAGGTCTGATGCGCTATGAACAGAGCACTGATAATTTCTTCTTCCGCCCCCGACTCCGATATGATAATGCAGCTGCTGAGCTCTCAGGGCTGCGGAGCCATAGCCTGCGTCCGCTCCGGAAGCGAAGCAAGAAGGCTTATACAGAACGATGCCGAGCCTGAGCTCGTTATAATAAACACTCCCCTTTCCGACGAATTCGGTCAGGAGCTCGCCGTTATGATAGCTGAGAATTCCTCCGCCGGCATTATCCTTATCTGCGGAAACGATATTGCCGACGACATCGGCGATAAGGTGTCCGACAGCGGCATTTGCGTTGTGCCGAAGCCTCTCAATGAGCAGCAGCTCAGCCGCTCGGTGAAGCTTGTTACCGCCACGCGCTCCCGCATGATGGGACTAAAAAAGGAAAACGCCGACCTCCTTACAAAGATCGACGAGATGAGGCTCATAAACAGAGCAAAGTGTACTCTTATGCAGTACCTGAAATTCACCGAACCTCAAGCGCATAAATACATCGAAAAACAGGCAATGAATACCCGTCAGACACGCAGGGAGGTCGCCATGCGTATCCTTGCAACCTACGAAAGATAAATGCAGTAAATGAAAAGGGCACCCTCCGGGTGCCCTTTTTTAGTTCTTAGTTTTCTGTTCAGACAGGAAGCTTTTCGATAAGTCCAAGCTTGAACTTCTGTATTGCAAGAGCGTCCTTATTGGTGAGGCCGTCTCCGTTGCCGCTTACGTCACCGTTAGCCTCGCCCTGCTTTGTCATGCCGTTTTCCTTGCCGACACCGTACTTGTCAGGGTTGCTGATAGACTGCATGATGAACACTGCATCAGCCAGATTTACTTCCTTATCGCAGTTAGCGTCGCCCCAGAGAGTGACATCGGGAGTTGTCGAAGCTGCGGAAGTCGTTGCAGAAGTTGTAGTTTCTGCCGCAGTTGTAGTTGCTGCGGATGTCGTAGTGGAGGTCGTCTCCACCTCGGCTGATTTTACCTTTACATCTGTGATCTCGCAGGGCTTATCCGTTGCCTTTTCGGTAGCTGCATCCCATACGTTGGACCACCATATCTGTACCTCGCCGGAGGTAATATTCTCAGGCACGTCTGTTAGAGGCACGTTTACTACCAGCACACCTGACTTGTCAGCGTTGCCCTTCCACTCGATATTCTTCCAATCCTCGGGAGTCGGACCGTTGCTGAAGCCGAATGAGCCGCCGATAGATGCCGTAGGCTCGCCATTTATCGTAACTTCAAGAACATAGCCTTCCTTGGAAGTCTTGGGGAGCTCTACTGCTTTCTTGATGACCTCGAACTTATATGCCGCTTCAGTAGTAACAGCAGAAGTAGTAGAAGTATCAGCGACAGTGCTACTGACAGCAGTTGTTGTTACTGCGGTAGTTGTTGACTTTGAAGTTGTAGTGCCGGTAGTCACTGTTGTATTCTTGTAGAGGTCTGCGGGAAGCTCGTCGAGGGTAATGCAGTAGTCGCTCTGGTACATAGCGATAGTATCTTCTTTGGTATTGAAGATAGGATCAGAGAGGAAATCCGTCTGTCCGCCGCCGTCGTACCATGTGCAGAAATAGAGCCAGCCAGCCTTTTCGGAGGTGAGGTTATCCACTGTTGAGAAGCAGTCGTTCTCAGCCATTGCGACCATTTTCTTGCTGCCGTATTTCTCCATGATTCCGTAGAATGTGGAGGTGATAGGGCTGTCGTCGTGAACATAGGAGGGCTGCCAGTTGTTCTCAGCGAGATACTTTACGCAGCTGTACTTATCGTAGCCGATGATGTCCACATACTCGTCGCCGGGATACCATTTTTCGGAGGTATCGAAGTTATAGCTGTTCCACTCCCAGATGATATTGTGGATACCGTAATCCTCTGTAAGAGTCTTATAGGTGAGCTTCCATATCTCCTTGTAGACCGATGAACCCGCAGCTCCCCACCAGAACCATGAGCCGGTCTCTCCGCCGCCGCCCTCAGCCTCGTGGAGCGGACGGAAAATGAGGGGTACATTTGCATCCTGAAGCTTGAGAAGATAGCCGGAAAGCTCCTTCAGACAAGCCATGTAATATTCGTTTTCCTTTGTGCCGGACTTCACTACATTTGCTGTATTGAAGTCGGTAGCAGTATTCTTAGTCTTAGCGTCGTCCCATGTGCAGGAGTAGGTAGCATCGCCCCACTGTATCTTGTCGCCGACCTTATAGTTTGCGAAATTTTTGGGAACAGTAAGATGCCATGAAGCGGTAGCAATACCGTTCTTGTTGTTTACCCAGTCGATGATACGGTCAACAGTCTTGTCCTCGCTGCCGTAGAGGATATTTGCCTCGTTAAGGAAATCGAAGCCTCTTACTGCGGGTAGCTTGCCGGTGAGGTCCTTGAGGTAATCGAACTCAACCTCGAAGTTTCCGCCGTGTCCGGAGCTGTATATCTCCTGCTGCCCTGAGAGGATGTTGCTTCCGTAGACGCTGTTGAGGTAAGCCATAAGGCTTGCAGCCTCCTTGGTTGCAGAGCTGTCGCAGGGAGTGGTCTGAGAAGCCTTTATATCTGGCATTACAGCCTTCTCGACTTCAATGTAATCGAACTGCGACCAGCCCCATGACTTGGTGATAACGAGAGTGTTCTCGCCCTTCTTGAGCTTTACTGCCGGTATCTTGACAGCCTCATAGCCCTCGCTCTCGGGAATAGCAAGGTCACCCAGTGAAGCACCGTTCAAAGCGATTCCCTGCTGTTTTGAGCTGCCTATACCGCCGGCATAGACAGTAAGATTGTAGATGTCGTCAGCCTCAGCGGTAAACTTGAGAGTGATTGTACCGCTTTCCTCCATGCGGAGTACAGAGCCGCCGCTCGCCTTAGCGTCAGCTTTAACCTTGACATCGCCTGTTATCTCAGCGTCCTCGAACTCGAACTTTGCGGCTGTATCAGCAGCTCTGACGATAGCCGGCACAGAACATAGACCGTTCACAGCCATAGCAGCAGACATAACTGCCGCTCCTGCCTTTCTGAATAAATTGTGCATAGGTAATTCCTCCAAATCTAATATTGTACTTTAATTATAGACTGCATTTAATTAAAAATCAAGGAGTTTCACAAAAATTTACAATCTCATAATTATTTTCGTAGATAGTCACAATGAAAAGTGGTCTATTTGCACACTTTGACGGATATTCAGCTTAATTTTCACTTAAACGCGGATGTAATTTAAGTGTAGTGAGGCTATCCTCCCTGTCCGCGGAAAAGTGAAAATATATGGCAGTTTTTCTCCGCTTCTCTTGCCATTTTCATTATAATATGTTATAATGTAATTTGTAGTTTTATTTGCATATGTCAAATTCAATATGACCGTATAAAAGGGAATAATATTATGAACAAAAATCTCAGAAACAGTATTGCCCCGGATATGCACGTCCTTATCACCGAAGCTCGTATGCTCCACTACCTTGCCGAATCCGCCGTAAAAAACGGAGCTATGATAAATATGACCTCCGGGACTATCGGCAGCGAACGTCCCAGCAACAAAACTATGTTAAAAGCCTTGTGCAAAAGCTTCATGTACTGGTACAGCTATAACAGCTCCAGAACTTTAGCTCTCTCATACTCTGCGAACTGGAGTGATACACTTGGATAACAAACAACTGATCAGCGAAATACTGAAACAGATAAAACAGCCGCTATGGGAAAACTGGTACATACAGGAACAAATTGGCGCAGGCGCTTACAGCTCGGTTTACAAGGTCACTGCCAAGCGAATGAACAGGACCGACGTTTCCGCGCTGAAGATCGAACCTATCGTGCCGGATCCCTCAGCCGCCTCCGACGAGGCTAAAAAGAAGCGCTCCATAGAAGAAAAGCGCAGTCTCGCCGTGAACGAATCCACCATAATGTACAACCTGAAAAGCTGTCCCAATATCGTTTCCTACGAGGACGAGGACATACGTGAGCTCATCATCGACGGCAAGCTGGAAGGCTACTACTTCCTCATACGCATGGAGTACCTCAGCTGCCTCAGCGATCTGCTCAAAAAGCGCGAATTCCAGCTTACCGAGAAGAATATTCTCCGCCTCGCCTGCGACATAGGCAGAGGCATAAAGGCCGCCCACGATGTCGGCATCATCCACCGGGACCTCAAGCCCGGAAATTTCTTCATCGACTCCAAGGGCGTGTATAAGCTCGGCGACTTCAATATCTCCAAGCAGTCCGGCACCTCAAAGGCTTTCGCCGGCACTAACGGCTACCTTGCCCCTGAGGTCTTTTCCGCCAAGAGCGGTTCCGGTGAATCCTACACCTGTCAGGCGGATGTTTATTCCTTCGGAATCTGCCTCTACCAGCTGATGAACGACCTCTATATGCCATTTGAGGGCGAGATGCCATTCAAGGCTGCCGTAGATAAGCGCATGACGGGAGCAGCACTTCCTCCTCCCCGCAGAGCCTCTCAGGAATTCTCGCGGATAATCCTCCGCGCCTGCGCTTTCGACCGCAATCAGCGCTATGCGACTATCGACGATATGCTCCGCGATCTGGACACTCTGGAAAATCCCGAGCCCACTCCCGTTCAGCCTGAGCCTCAACCGGTGGTGCAGGTACAGCAGCCCTTCCAGCAGTCATTCCCCCAGCAGTCCTATCCGCCTCAGCAGCAGTTCCCGGAACCCCAGCAGATGCAGACTCGACAGGAGAGTTCTTTCACCCCCCTGCCTGTCATCGCAGCAGTATTCGCTCTGGCAATAATCGGCGTCTCCGTCTTTATCTGCATAAAGCTGTTCAACGGCGACGACAGCAAAAAGACAGTCTCCTCCGATACCACTTCTGTCACTCAGGCTGCGGAAGTTCCCATTACGGATATATCTCTCAGTTCCTCTGATGTCACCATAAACATCTACGAGGACGTTAACATTAAAAGCGTTGACTGTCCCGATGTCATCCACGTTGACCAGATAGCTGAAATGTTCGGCTATTCCTACGACGTTGACGTGTGTGCCACTAACGAGGACATCGCTGTTACCGTAAACGAAGGCGCTACCGAGACTATCTCAGTGGACGCTCCCCAGTACATCGAGGTCATGGCTAAGTACGTTGGCAATGTGTACTACCTCACTATCGATGCCTCAAAGGCTGCCGGTTCCGACAAGGACTGCACTCTTATCGTCCACAACAGCGATAACTCAATACAGAAGAAGATCTCGGTAAAAATACTCAATACAGGTCCTTTCAGGGATTCCCTGCGGAGAGTATCAGACAATCCGGAGGTAATAGAATTCAACGACGACGATACCTTCTCTGTGCACTCCACAGGCGAGGCCACTGTAAGCTGGGTGTACAACGGAGAGGTTAAATACAGCAAGAAGATCTCTATTGAAGAATAATTTTCAGGAGGTGGAGCCGTCCCGCTAAGGACGGGTACTTATGCCAGACAAAAACGATCAGCGCCGCAACGGTGACCTGTACGGCGATCCTACTATACTTTTCCAGCCACCGCGGAACAGAGGGAATATCGGCAATATACAGCCGGGTAATCCCTACGGCGGTCAGGAGGGCTACCCCCAGAACCAGCATGGCGTTCCATATGGTGCTCAGCAGGGCTACCCCCAGAACCAGCATGGCGTTCCGTATGGTGCTCAGCAGGGCTACCCCCAGAACCAGCATGGCGTTCCATACGGTGCTCAGCAGGGCTACCCTCAGAACCAGCAGAGTGTTCCATACGGTGCTCAGCAGGGCTACCCTCAGAACCAGCAGAGTGTTCCATACGGTGCTCAGCAGAGCTACCCTCAGAACCAACAGGGTGCTCCATATGGCGGACAGCAGGGCTACCCTCAGAACCAACAGGGTGCTCCATATGGCGGTCAGCAGAACTACCGTGAGGAGGAACCTGATAACGGCGGCAGAGGCGGCATGATCGCTCTCATCGTCGTGATATGCATACTCATCGCCACGATCGCAGGCGTTGGGCTGTATCTGCTTCTCGGCAGGGATAAAAGCTCCGGAAGCTCCTCCGGCAGCAATAATGCCGCCGCCACCACCGAAGCCACTACCGAGGAAGTCACCGATGATACCACAGAAGCTACCGAGGACACTACCGCCTCAGAGGTGAAAAAGATACGCATCCCCGACGTTTCTGAGCTTGATCTCTACGATGCGGAGCAGCTCCTCGAAAGACTCGGCTTCGTTGTGGACACTGAGTACGAATTCAGCGACACCGTCCCCAAGGACAAGATAATCTCACTCTCTCCCGAAGCTGGCAACGAAGAGGATCAGGGCACAAGAATCACTATCAAGCTCTCAAAGGGCGCGGAGAAACGTGATGACATAACTGCTCCGGACGTCCGCAGCGACAACTATGCAGATGCCAAGGAAAAGCTGGAAAAGCTCGGCTTCAAAGTATCCGTCACCTACGAAGCAGGCTCTCCCGAGACCAAAGATCAGGTCATCTCCCAGAGCGTTCCCGCAAAGACTGTCGTTCCCTACGGCACTTCCATCCTGATAGTTGTATCCGACGGCACAAAGTCCAGCAGTAATGACCAGTCCCACAGATACGGCAAGGTCATAACCGAGGAGACCGACCTTAACATCCGCAGATCTCCCGACATCAACAGCGATATAATAGGTACCGCTAAAAAAGGCAGCACCGTGGAGATTCTGGGCGAGGAGAACGGTTGGTTCAAGATAAGCTATAATAATGGCGTGGGCTATGTTTCTATGGCTTACGTTATCGCAGACTGAAAAAGGCAGCCTTTTAAAGGCTGCCGATAACAGTGATTATCAGTTACCGAGCCTGATACGGGCTCGGTAATTTTTATGTAGAGCAAGAGGTCTCACTCTTATTTTTCGGACGTTACAGTTATATTCGTTCCGTCACTGATCGCGGTTATCCTTCCGTTGAATGCCGTGGACCAGTATTTTATGTTCTTCTCGGAAAGCAGATTCTTCACATAGGACGAAAAATCATTCTTATCTGTGCATACCACTGCATATTCAGGGGAAGTCCTGTCCAGAAATGCCCCGAGAGCGTTCAGCTTCCTGCCGTGATAGGGTATCTTCAGCAGATCACAGTCACCAGCCACATCCATTACCTCTTTTAGTCGAATGTCCATAGCATCGCCGGCGAACAGGAATGTGGTATCCTGATATTTCAGCCTTGTAACAAGGGAAAAATCGTTGTCGTTGTCAGGACCGTAATAATCCTGCTTCGGTGCAAATACTGTGTACTCAGCTCCCCCGAGAGAAAAGCTCATATCCTTGGTTATGAGCTGAGGCTCAATGTGCTTCGCTTCCAGCGCCTGACGGTACTTGTCCGCCTCATCCGAATATTCCCAGTAGTCCGGACCGATAACATTTGCCACATCGAAATTGCTTATCACCTTTGCGGCGCCGCCTACATGATCCTTGTCGTAGTGGGTGATTATGAGGTAGTCCACAGAGGTAACTCCCCTGTCTTTAAGGAAGCTCACTATCTCCTTGCCATCGCCCTTTTCGCCGCAGTCCATGACCACGGTAGAGTTTCCGGAGCGTATTATCATGCTGTCCGCTTTTCCCACGTCAAGAAACGTGACCGACAGGGAATGCTCGTTGAGGTCGTCTTCGCCGCTGACAGCTTCCGCTTCGTCTGACGAGCTGTCTTTACCGCGTTTGCCGCAGCCGAAGCAGCCTGCCGCTGTAAACGCCGCAGCAAGCATCAGTGCCGCAAGTTTTCTCGGATCTATCATAGCCTACCTCCTTACCCTCCTGATTCCCCGTTATCTATATCTGCTTCAATTATACCATGGCTATGGTCTGCTGTCAACCGATTCAACCGTAAAGAGCGTACCCGGATGCGACCTTTGATTCCTTTACCAGCACTATCTGACGCTCTATTATGTCCTGAGACTTCAGCCACTCGTTTTCTCCGGCGGCTCCTGCCCACTTATCTGCCTTCCCCAGCTTGTATGGCGCAAGACCGGCTATCAGCCTCACATCAGGACATACAAGGCTCTCCCAGAGAGCAAAGGTCTCCGCAAAGGGACATATCTCGTTCTCAAAGCCAAAATAGAGCTGAGGCACTATATAATCGCAGTAGCCCTTTTCTCTGCACCAAAGCCTTACGTCGGCGTACTGGCTCTCGTAGTTCCCGGTGAGGCTGCCCTGCGGACTTATCCCGAACTCTACACGCCTGTTACATTTTTTTACGGCTTCGTACATTGCCCGTACCATGCGGGAGCAGTTCCCCAGACGCCACTGTGCAAGGTCCTGAGCGCCGGAGGCAAGGAATTCCTCGTGGTCGAAGCTCTCGTCTGCAGTGGGATAGAAGTAATCGTCTATTTGGATTCCGTCAACGTCGTACCGCTCTGTAAGCTCGGTTATGCAACGGCACAGGAGCTTGTCCGTTTCGATATATGAGGGATCAAGGTACCATCTGCCCCCTACAAGCTTAGCGATATGACAGCTCTCATCGTCGACCCAGCGCTTCACGATGAAGTCACCGCTGAGCCTGTCCATTTGCTCAGAGCTCTGACAGCGCAGCGGATTCAGCCACGCATGGGCAGACATTCCCAAGGAGTGAGCCTCCGCCAGCATTATCTCCAATGGATCGTAGTCCCCGTCAAGACACTCTCCCTGCGGAAAAATATCCGAGCGGTAATAGGCGTCTCCGCAAGGATGAACATGAAGGTAGAGGGTATTTATCCCCTCCGCCTTAGCCTCGGAGTATAGCTCCCTTACCGCCAACCGGAAGTCCTCCTCGCTCTTGCCGGTCATGTAGTCCTCATAGCCCATGTACGGGAACCATTTTCCGGCAGTCTCACGATAATTCAGCGGCACATATCCCTCCTGCCCCTCCGGATAGAGCTGTTCCGCCTCCTGTATATATACAGTGGGAGCCTCCCTGTCCTCGGACACGGAAACGCTCTCTCCGGCACCGCAGCCTGCAAACAGCGGCAGCAGAAGCATTATCCCCAGCAGTTTTCTCATAGAATCACCCTCCGTTATATTATATTCGCCAACGGATACTTTATGCCTTACCGCGAACAAACTCCGGTGCAGAAAAATTTTTCAGAATCAGTGTAAGCTTTCTGCAAGCGCCGCCGTACCTATTAGCAGACAGACGAAAGGAGTTGTACAGTTGGACGACAAAAAGCTGGTGAAACAGCTCGGCAGAAAAAACGAAAAAGCGCTCGCCGCTCTAATAGAGCGTTACAGCGCTTATGTAAGCACAGTTATAAGGAACGCCGCAAGAGGCGTGCTGGACGAAAACGACGTGGAGGAAATAGCCGCGGACGTCTTTATAAAGCTGTGGAAAAACAGCGGTCAGCTGCGTGCGGAAACTCTCCGGCAGTATTTAGCTGTTATAGCGAGAAATCTCACCATAGACCGCCTCAGGGTAAAGCGCTTTTCAGTGCCGCTGGACGAGATCAAGACCGACGCCGGTACTGATATTGAATACGACGCCGAACGCAGGCTGCTCGCGGAAGCTCTTAACAGGACTATCAGCGAAATGGAGCCCCGGGACCGGGAGCTGCTGCTGAGATTCTACTTCTACTATCAGAGCCTGCCAGAAATAGCAGAGGCTATGGATATGGGAAAGTCCGCCTGTACTACCGCGCTCCACCGCGCAAGGAACAAGCTGAAACAAAAACTAACGGAAAGGGGCTACGGCGATGAAACATAACATCTATGATCTTTTTTCAGATTACAGCGGTGAACTGCCAGATATAAAGGAAGCTCCCTGCGATGCTCAGCGCATAAAGGAGCTTGTATCTCAGGGCACCAAGAAAAAGCACATCAGCATCACAAGGAAACCGAAGATATTCGTAATAAGCATTGCCGCAGCCACCATAGCCGTTACAGGTGTGACCGCCGCGGCATATACCGGAAAATTAAGCCTTTTCGTGAGCATCCTCCGCAAGACCGGCTCTGACAGGAACATCTCAGACGAGCTCCCTGTTGTAAAGGACGGCGACATCTCCGGCATGGAGAACAATATCTCCACCGAGAGCATTACCTTTACCGGCAGCAGCAATATGAGGGTCCGCACTGCCGGAATGTACTCCGATAACAGCACTCTCATGCTGTCAGTGGAGTTGAAGCTGGACGAGCATACTGCCATACCCGATAACGCCCTCATAGTGCCATATTTTACCAAGATAGCAGGCGGCGTACAGACCGAGCTTGCCAATCTAAGCGGACTGGGCAATGCTGCTGCGCTGGTCAGGGGAGATGAGCCCGGCACTTACCTTGCTTCATTCTACCTTACAGAGAACAATATCGCCGGCAGTACTATCGGTGTACAGCTTAAAAATATCGTATCCGCCGATCAGCCCAAACAGACACAGGAGGCTCTCCTCGCAGAGCAGCAGAAGTGGCGCGAGGAATACGGCGCCGACACCATGACCACTGAGGAATGGAAAAAATTCTGGAAAGAGCACGATCTCGATAAGCGCACAAGAGAGTTCATGGACAGTGCCCTGAAGCAATGCACAAAAATAGTCGAGGGAAGCTGGTACGCAGAGATAGTTGTACCCGAAAACACCTCCAAGGCAGCCGTATTTGAAAAGGAAGGCATAAAGCTGACAGCAGACACGCTCTCGGTAACTCTTGAAGTGTACAGAAGCACTCCCTACGGCAGCTTCACGATACCGGTCATCACCTTTAAAGACGGCACTGTTGTGTACGACGGCGGTTCAAACGAAACTAAGTGGTTCGCCGAAAACGGAGTTCTCCCCTCGCCGGATAAGTGTGAGAGATACGCCTACGGATTCTCGGACATAATGTGCTACCACAAACCTCATCAGGTTGATGACATAGCCGATATAACGGTCTACCAGTTCGACTACAAAGATCATCAGCAACTTGTGGAATGCTATAACATATTCAGAGCGGAGGTGCAGAAATGAAAAGATCAGCAATATTACTGTCACTGGCAATGCTCATGAGCACGGTATCATGCGGCGGAAAGGCAGTCAGCTCCGCCTCAGATACAGGAAAGGCTCAGGGAATACCAGACTTGGCAGGCGGTACACGTACCGAAAGCACTACCGAGGCAAGCGGAGAAAAGATCACAATCAAACTCGCTGTGGCTGAAAGTCCGGACTGGTGGCGAGGCTGGCAGCTCGTCTGGGATAAGCTGAACAAGTTCAACTCCGAGAGCGATAAATACTACGTGGACGTTGTAATATACAGTATCGACGAGGACGATAAATTCGGAGATACCTCAGCACAGCGCCTCTCTATGGACATACTCGCCGACGATGTTCCTGACATTATCGCAGCCGCCCCTTTCCAGCTGGATAAGTTCCGCAAAAACGGCTACCTCACCGACCTTTCCCAGTACATCCACCGTGAGGACTTCCTCGGCAACGTCATAAGCAGCGTCGAGCAGGACGGTAAAATCCAGATGATATACCCCACCTTTGAGATATACACTGCCGCCGCAAGAACAGCCCTCGTTGGTGCCGACAAGGAAAACTGGACAGTTCAGGACGCTGTGGGAGCCTATAACAGCTTCAGCGGCGACCTCATCTCAAATATGTACACCAAGTACGACCTGCGCCATTACTTCTTCAAGGGCGTTATGGCGAGCTGTATCGACTATAAGTCTCATACCTGCGACCTTGAAAACGGTCTTGCTCCCGTGCTGAGCTTTCTCTCAAGCATCCCTGATACGGGGAACCGTAACACCAGCGGAGAAGCCGCCGGAGATGTAACCAGCGGCACTGCGCTTGTACAGGAGATGTGGATAAACGGCATAAACACATACTATCCAACAGAAATGCTGCGGTGCTTCGGCAACGAGCCCGTAACCTTCGTGGGCTATCCTACCAGCAGCGGCAAAGGCTCCTACGCCGATGTGGCGGACGCCTTCGGTATAATGGCTAACAGTCCGCACCAGAGCGAAGCATGGGACGTCCTCGCCCAGACCATTTTCAGCGATGAATTCCAAATGGATCTGAACACATACAGCTACGGAGTCCCGGTGAGCAAAAATGCTGTGGAGGAGCTGATGTCAGGCTTCGGTGCTCCCTTTAAGAGTACAAAGCCGGAAGCTCCCGTAAACGAGGAGCAACGCGTCCTCACAGAAGAGCAGAAGCAGCAGTTTTACGACTTGCTGAGCAGTATCGTGATAGATCCCTTCATCAACGTCTCTATCGAGTACATGATAAAGGAAGAGAGCGATTACGTTTTCGACGGTGGACGCAGCATAGACGAATGTATTGACATCCTCCAGAACCGCATAGGGCTCTACCTCAGCGAGACTGAATAAAATAAAAACAGCCATATGGTCTATACCTTATGGCTGTTTTTATTGCAATTACTTCTTATCCTTTTCTTCCTTTTCAGACTCCTCATCGGCGTCCTCAAAGTCCTCAATAGTGAGATTATCGTAATCGAATTCGAGAAGCTCATTGCAGTTAGGGCAGTTTATGGAACCCTCTTCGATCATACCCTCGTCAAGGAGAATAGTATCTCCGCAAGTGGGGCAGGTCACCTCATAAAGCTCATCATCGTCATCGTCGAAGTCAAAATCCTCATCGTCGTCATCCCAGTCGTCCTCATCGCAGTTCTCGCAGTCGCCGTCGCACTCATCGTCGTCCTCATAGAGGTCGTCCTCAACAGCGCCGAGATCCTCGTCGAGGATGTCGCAGAGCTCTGTGAGCTCATCCACCTGAGACTGAAGATCTTCTACGTAAAGAACAAGCTCGTGCATTACCTCAGACATCTGGGTGAGAGCCTTGCCCTCCTTAGTGGAAGTGTCGATCTCGAGACCGTCAAGCAGTCCCTGCAAATAAGACATTTTTTCTGTAAGCTTCATAAACAGCTCCTCCTTTCAAATAGGCTTTCAGAGCTATTATGCTCTTGACATATACTCGCCGGTTCTTGTGTCGACCTGAATCTTCTCGCCCTCGTTGATGAAGAGAGGCACCTTGATCTCAGCACCAGTCTCGAGAGTAGCGGGCTTTGTTGCGTTGGTAGCAGTATCACCCTTGAAGCCGGGATCGGTCTGTGTTACTACCAGCTCAACGAAGTTGGGGGGCTCAACGCCGAAAACGCTTCCCTTATAGGAGAGGACCTTACAGATCATCTCTTCCTTAACGAACTTGAAGCTGTCGCCGAGCTTGTCTGCGCTGATCGGAACCTGCTCATATGACTCAAGGTCCATGAAGTAGTAGAGATCACCATCGCTGTAGCTGTACTGCATATCCTTTCTCTCAACGAATGCAGTGGGGAACTTTGCTGTGGGGTTGAAAGAAGTTTCAACAACAGAACCTGTGATTACGTTCTTGTATTTTGTTCTTACAAAAGCAGCGCCTTTACCGGGCTTAACGTGCTGGAATTCAACGACCTGAACTACCTGTCCGTCGAGCTCAAAAGTAACGCCGTTTCTGAAATCGCCTGCTGAAATCATTATAAATACCTCCGTGATCTATTCATAGGATATAATTTATTTTACCACAAATTCGGATATTTTGCAATACCTAAAGCGTAATAATTATAAAGATATGAGATTTTTAGCAGATTTTGTCAGATTTTCGCAGCCGTTTTCAGTCAAAATGACAAAATCTTCAACTCTCACACCGAATTTCCCGGCGATGTAGATACCGGGCTCCACGGTGACCACTGCTCCTTTATTAAGAGGCAGCCTGTAATTAGGTGAAGCGTTGGGCTTTTCGTGTATTTCCAGTCCCACGCCGTGACCGAGGGAGTGTCCGAAGCACTCGCCGTAGCCGGCTTGCTCAATAATGTCACGAGAGACCTTGTCAAGCTCGCTGCCGGTAATACCGGCTTTTGCTGCATTGATTCCCGCAAGCTGAGCCTCAAGGACTATATCGTAGACCTTCTTCATCTCATCAGATGGCTCCCCTACACAGAGAGTCCGTGTCATATCGCTGTGGTAGCCGTTGTAAACTGCTCCGAAATCCATGAGGACGAATTCGCCCTCCTCCACTCTCTTGTCGGAGGGTACGCCGTGGGGCATGGACGTATTCACGCCGGAAAGGACTATAGTATCAAAGGAGATGTCTTCAGCCCCCTTTTCAAACATGAGCCTGTTCAGCTCAAGAGCTATCTCACGCTCAGTGACTCCGGGACGTATCATCGCTTTTACCTCATCAAAGGCAGCTTCGGCTATTTCCTGAGCCTTTTTTATACACTCCAGTTCCTCATCGTCCTTGACGGCTCTCATAGAGGAAATAGCGTTGCTCAACGCATCAGAGCTGTCAATGGTGATATTGCTGAAAAAATGCGAATAGGAGTTGAGCTCCTTAACGGTCATGGTCTCGGATTCTATCCCCATGGACTTAGCTCCGTGTCTGGAAAGCAGCTCCATTATCTGGGGACACAGCTTCTTCTGCTCTATGACCTCTGCATCGGTGACAACTGCCCTCGCCTTTTCTATGTAACGGAAGTCGATAAGGAGGTAAGCCTTGTCCGGAAAAGCCACGACCGTACCTGCTGATGACTTCATGCCGGTGAAGTATCTTCTGTTTATGTCTGAGGTTATCAGCGCACAGTCTGCGCCGGTGTATTCCCCGAACAGTCTTGTAAGTCTGCTCAAAGCCGCGCCTCCTTAAAGCTCAGCCATTGCCTGAACTGCAAGATAGTAGCTTCCGAAGCCGAAGCCGCAGATAGTGCCCTTGCAGACTGCTGAAATAACAGAATTCGAGCGGAACTCGTCCCTTGCAAAAATGTTGCTGATATGCACCTCTATGCAGGGTATCTTTATCGCGGCGATAGCGTCGCGGATAGCATAGCTGTAATGGGTGTACGCTCCTGCATTGATTATGACGCCATCGAAGGTATTCCTTGCAGCGTGGAGCTTGTCGATGATAGCCCCCTCGTGGTTGGACTGGAATATTTCGCACTGGAGCCCCTGTTCCTTAGCACGGTCGATGATATTGTTATTGAGCACATCTATGGTCATATTGCCGTAAACTCCCGGCTCGCGCTCACCGAGGAGATTTAGGTTCGGACCGTGTATCACAAGAATTTTCTTTACCATTATTAGTTCCTCTTTTCTGGCTTATATGCGGACAGACCGCGATTATTGTCAGATATTGTCAATAAATGAAAAAGCGAACCGACCGGCCCGCTTTTATCAACTTAAATTGTTATCGCAAGATCAATACTTACGCTTACGAGCTGCCTCAGACTTCTTCTTACGCTTTACCGAAGGCTTTTCGTAGTGCTCTCTCTTACGAACCTCAGCTATTACGCCATCCTTTGCACAGGATCTCTTAAATCTCTTAAGAGCTGTGTCTAAAGACTCGTTTTTGCCAACACGAACTTCTGCCACTTCTTTCCCTCCCTTATTCAGAGGTTGCCCGGAAATTCCCGGACTTTATACTAATCACTCACAAAAGTGAGTGTCAGCCGCATAGACTCTGAAATAACAGCAGATATACTGAATATAGTAAATAGTAATAATATAAATATATTTTATCACAATTTCCGCCGGTTGTCAAGCATTTTTCTGCCGGTTTAAAATTTCGTTATTTTGCAACAATATTAACAAGTTTATTTGGTACATATATCTGTTTGAGGATAGTTTTGCCTTCAATTGTCTCCTTGACCTTCTCTTCTGAGAGTGCCATTTCCATTACGGAATCCTTGTCGGCGTCAACGGCAATATTCAGCTTTGCACGGAGCTTTCCGTTCACCTGTACGACTATCTCGATAGTCTCCTCTACCAGCTGAGCCTCATCGTATGTTGGCCAGCTCTCGAAGGCGATAGTGTCGCTGTGACCGAGGATGCTCCATATCTCCTCGCCGATGTGGGGAGTGATACAGGACATCATCTTGATAAGTCCCTCAGCATACTCCTTCGGGCACTTACCGTTCTTGTATACCTCGTTGACGAATATCATCATCTGGCTGATAGCTGTATTGAAAGCGAGCTTCTCAAAATCGTCAGTTACCTTTTTAACGGTCTGGTTGTAGACCTTTGCGAGAGCACCGTCGTTGTCAGCAGTAAGGTTCTCAGGGACTGTGAAGAAATTCCACACTCTCTGAACGAATCTCTTTGCACCCTCAACGCCATTTTTGCTCCACGGCTTACTTACCTCGAGAGGTCCCATGAACATCTCGTACAGACGGAGTGTGTCAGCGCCGTAGTCCCTTACGATGTCGGAGGGATTTACCACGAACTCAGGGAAGCGCTTGCCCATTTTGATACCGTTCTCGCCCAGTATCATGCCTTGATGTACCAGTTTCTTGAAGGGCTCCTTTGTAGGTGCAAGACCCTTGTCGTAAAGGTATCTGTTCCAGATACGGGAATACATAAGGTGACCGACTGCGTGCTCAGGACCTCCGATATAGAGGTCAACAGGCATCCAGTGCTTCAGGAGCTCCTGATTTGCAAATTCCTTGTCGTTGTGGGGATCAATGTATCTGAAATAGTACCAGCTGGAACCGGCGCTTCCGGGCATAGTTGATGTCTCACGGGTGCCCTTGATGCCGTTCTTGTCGTACTTTTTCCACTCGGTGGCATTTTCAAGAGGAGCCTTGCCGTTCCTGCCTTTGTAGTCGTCCAGCTCGGGGAGAATGAGCGGGAGCTCAGAGTCATCCAGAGCGTGAATCTGTCCGTCCTCGCCGTGTACCACCGGAACAGGCTCGCCCCAGTATCGCTGACGTGCGAATATCCACTCGCGGAAGTGATAGTTGACAGTTCTCTTTGCTCTGCCCATGCCTTCCAGCTTCTTGGTGATAGCCTCCTTGGCTTCTTCAACTGTAAGGCCTGTGAATTCCTCAGAATTTATGAGCTTATAGCCCTTTCCGAGGTACTCTGTCTTCTCCATGGCTGCTTCGGACACATCTATGTGACCGTCCTTGCCGTCGATGACCTGAATCATGTCGATGTTATGAGCAACGGCGTATTCAAAGTCACGCTGGTCGTGACTGGGGACAGCCATAACCGCACCGGTTCCGTAGCTTGCAAGCACGAAATCACCGATGAACATACGGACTTCCTTGCCGTTTACAGGATTTATACAGGTAACGCCCTTGAGCTCGCAGCCGGACTTGGTCTTGTTGAGCTCGGTACGGTCCATATCGTTCTTCTTCTTGGTCTCAGCGATGTAAGCCTCGACCTCCTCGCGGTTCTGGACTCTGTCCAGAAGGCTCTCGGTAACAGCTCCGTCGGGAGCGAGCACCATGAATGTGATACCGTAGATAGTCTCGATACAGGTGGTGAATATTGAGAACTTTCCTCCGCCAACTATATCGAATTCCACCTCAACGCCGGTGGACTTTCCTATCCAGTTGCGCTGTATAGCCTTTGTGGACTCAGGCCAGTCGATCTCGTCAAGTCCCTCAAGGAGCTTCTCGGCGAATGCAGGCTGGTCGATGACCCACTGCTTCATGTTCTTGCGTATTACGGGGAAGCCTCCGCGCTCCGACTTGCCGTCGATGACCTCGTCATTGGAAAGTACGGTTCCCAGCTCCTCACACCAGTTTACCGGCATATCTATGTACTTGGCATAGCCGTCCAGATAGAGCTGCTTGAATATCCACTGAGTCCACTTGTAGAACTCAGGATCGGAGGTGGCTACCATTTTGGACCAGTCGTAGTCGAAGCCCAGCTCCTTGAGCTGCTTTGAAAAGGTCTTGATGTTCTCCTGAGTAAAGCCGTTGGGGTGGTTTCCTGTGTTTACGGCGTACTGCTCCGCGGGGAGACCGAAGGAGTCGTAGCCCATGGGGTGAAGTACATTGTAGCCCTGCATACGCTTCATTCTTGAAACGATGTCAGTAGCTGTATATCCCTCGGGATGTCCAGCGTGAAGGCCTACTCCTGAGGGGTAAGGGAACATATCCAACGCATAGAATTTAGGCTTGCTGAAGTCCCACACATCAGTCTTGAAGGTCTCGTGCTCCTCCCAGTATTTCTGCCATTTAGCCTCGATAGACTTGAAGTCGTATCTGCTCATCGTATATCATTCCTCCGAAATTATTTATTGAAAAGCTCAGGTAATTCGTCCCATTTATTGGTAAAGTGCTCCTTGACGTCGCTGTTGAGACAAAGCAGCAGCGCACAGCAGACGTCGATCATTGCTTCGATAAGATATATCCAGTTGCTGCCGATATGGGAGATATTGCCCGGAAGGTGTATCAGCACGATATATGCTAAATAGGCAGCTGTGATATAGTTGATGTACTGAAGTCCTGTAAAGAGGACTGCTGCAATGAACAGTGCGACTATTATCTCGCCGAAGCCTGCACCCAGTATCATATTCAGTATCGCCTTGACAACAGCATATATGCCCACAGCAAGTGCAAGCTTTCTGCCATTTTCGTTATTGGTCTTCATAATAAAATCACTCCTTGGTAATCAATGTACTAATATCTATCTGTTCGCCGTCAGCCCAAAGACCTTCCAGCTTATAGAAATTACGAGTGTCCTTGTAGAATACGTGAACGATTATGTCACCGTAGTCGAGGATTATCCATGTGTTTCCGGTATCAGACTCACGGCGCTCAGGCTCAATGCCCTTCCGTGAGAGCTGAAACTCCACCTCATCCGCAAGAGTACGTGCGTGGGTGTTGCTGGTGCCGTTTACTATCACAAAATAATCGGCTAATATTGTCAGGTCGGATATTTTTATTGCCTGAATGTCCTCGCCCTTTTTGCTGTCGAGAGTTTTTACGATAAGTTCAAGTTTTTCCTTTTCGGTCATATAATACACTTCCTTTATTTTGGTGCTAAGGGATTTCTTTCCGGCTCAGTAGCGTCCTCCAGCTCTGCCAGAGTTGAATCCGTGTCGTCGTAGAAGCTGTAAGTGTGGTCAGTGATATATTCCACAATGGAGGTATTCACAATCTTGTGCTGATAGGGCATGAAATACTTGTTGAGCATATCTATGGTCTCCTGCTTGTGAACAGAATAGATGGAATACTCACCGCCGTCTCTGCCCACATAAGGAGCATCGTTGGGAGTTCCCTCACCGGGCACCATGTTCACGCGTACGTCCTCCATAGAAAGCGTTCCGGCAAAATCTCCCAGCTTGGTGAGATCGCCTACGCTCATATCGGTAGCTATCCACTCGTTCTTGCGTATCTCGTTGAGGTACCTGTAAAGGCGCGATTTGCCCTTGTGTTCGTCAACTATGGACGTGAGCTTCTTCATGGCAGCAGCCATGAATCTGCGCTGGTTCTTCATTCTGCCTATATCGCCCTCGAGCCAGCCTCCGCGGTAGCGTATGAACCATTCCGCCTGCTCGCCGGTGAGAACGGTGTCTCCGGCAGGTACTATCTTATCCGGGAAGTTCTCGGGATCGTATAGTATGCGCTCGTCAAGGTGTATGGGGATACCGCCAATAAGATCCACTATATTTACAATATCAGTGCAGACAGTAGTGATATATGCGTCAATAGGGATGAAGAAGTTTTCCTCCACCGCATCAACTACACGCTGTATGGGGGGATTTACATCCTCACGACCGAAATTGTAGATACTGTTTGCCTTGCCGTTGGGATTGCTGGTATAATCAGGCATGAAGGTATCACGTGGAATCTGGAGGATATTCAGCTTTCCGCCGCGTATATCGAACTGGAGCACCCACATTACGTCGGTGTTGGTAACGTCCTCGTCGAAGCCGAGGAACAGCACTGTGAACTGTCCTTCTATCTTCTGGGGAAGGTCAAGACCGTCGTCGTAGTCCGGAGTTACGATATCAGTATCTATATTTGGATCATGCTTGGTCTTGTCAATATTGCCCTCGATATAACCGAGGAACTGCTCGTTCTTCAGGTAGTACAGTATGGAAACGTTTTTCTTGGTGCCGTCGCGCTTGTCATCGAACCATATTATGGGCATGGTAAGGATGAGCACGGCGATTATGCAAAGGCTGAGAGTAATGGCGGCGGACTTGATTATGAAGTCCTTCCATGAAAACTTCTTCGTCTTCCCGGGCTTTTCCGGCTCCGCCTCATGCTTGCCGTGGTATTCCTGAACGGCACGCCTGTCTGGAACTATCTCATTGTCTGAGGGAGCCTCATGCAGTCCGTGGTATTGCTGGGCAGGCTGATCCTTCCTGACCTTCACGAGCTTCCTGAGTGGCTTTCTTGCCGGCTCCTGAGCGCTTTTCTCAGGAACTTTCTCCTCTGACTTTACCTCCGGCTCTGCCTCGGGAACCTCTCCCTTATCAGCATTCTCCATCACGGGAGTTTCCTCTGTGATCTTTTCTTCCTTTACCGGAATTCTTTCCGGGATCTCATTTCTCACAGGCTCGGTCTCCGCTGCCTCTATGGCTTCAGGATGAGCCGCTGCCTCTATGACAGGTCCCAGATCTATACCAAAAGCAGGAGCTTTCTTTCCTCCGGGAGCTCTCTCCAGCGAAGGCTTCAGATCAAGTCCGAGGGCAGGTCTGCTTTTCTTTTTTCTGCCTCCGTGACCTGAGCCGCCGGACATTTCCTGTCCGTTCCGCTTTTTATCATTGTTATTCTGTTTCATTTATTTCCTCTCTTAAATCCGTCACTTGACTCATACGGTCTCTGCAAACGGGTATAGAAATTATATCCCTCAGCAGTACATATGGGTATAAGTCCGCCTTTCTTCACAACTGACTTCATAGAGAACGCAAAAGCCTCCAGCATAGCCTCGTTAAGGCTGGTATATGCCAGCTTGCGCATCCTGTCAACATCCTTGTAGTCTCTGTCGGCGGATATAAGGTCACCAAGATACACTATCTCCTCAAGACGGGACATACCTGCCCTGCCGACAGTGTGGAACCTTATGGCGTTGAGTATGTCTATATCCTCAACTCCGAATTCCTTTTTCACAAAGCCTGCACCGGCAACAGCGTGCCAGAGCGACTTTGTCTCCAGCTCCTCGCGGCAGTAGGTAAAGCCGCTGTTTATAACAAGCTCTTTCTGCTCGTCATCTGGGAGCTCCTTGCATATATCATGAAGGAGTCCGGCAAAATATGCCTTATCCGGATCCTCGCCGTATTTCTCGGCAAGCTTCCTGCACTCAACTGCAACATTCAGGGAATGTCCGTACCTTTTGGCAGAAAGTCTCTCCTTCAGAAACTTCTTTTTATCATCGGGGTTATAAAGCAACTTTGATTCACCTCGTACATGATATAATCCCTTTAATCTTATATATTGTACTACATTTTCATCAAGATAGCAAGCATAATTCTCATTTTTTGCAATTTTTTTTCTTACAAGAGTGGATGACACTTCAAGAGGCTCGGCTCTGCTTATTAGGATATTACCGAAGCTACGCAGAGTATCAGCCTTTTTTTCAAGCTCTGACATATCGCCGTCGTTGCGGGAAACTACGCACAGTGAAGCCTGCGCGAGTATGTCCTCAAAGCGATACCATGTCTCAAAGCAGAGTAGCATATCGCTGCCCACCAGCAGGAAGAGCTCGTCATCCGGATACATCTCGCGGAAATGCTCCACGGTATATATGGAATAGCTCACCCTGTCGGAGCTGAGCTCGAAATCGCTCACATCAAGCACGCCGTCGTCACCGCAGGCGAGCCGGAGCATTTCCAGCCTGTCCTCGCCGGAAGCATACTCGGCACTGGAGCGGTGAGGCGATATTTTCGACGGAACGAAATATACCTTGTCCAGACCGAAGTCCCTTGCCGCTGAGCGTGCAAGGTGGATATGTCCGTTGTGTACGGGATTGAAGCTTCCTCCGTATATACCTATTCGCATAGCTGTCCTCCGATCATTTCCACGGGCGTTTTTTACCTGTCCAGCCCTTTTCCTTCCAGTAGTCCACATCAGTCTTGTTCCAGCCGCTCCGCTGGATAAGCCTCATAAGATTGAAAAAGCCCTTGGTCTTCAGCGGCACACGGACTTTTCCCTCTCTGCGAAGAATCTTTTTCGCTATACTGTCAGTTTTCTTTTCCAGCTTAGCCTTTCTTCCGGAGTCAACTGTGTCCCAGCTCACCGCCCTAACAGCCATACCCAGCTTGTAGGTCTTGGGAATGCCCCAGAAGAAGCAGCTGCCCGCCATATCCTTAATAGTAGACTTCATGCCTGCTCCGGCAGCCGTCGCGACTATCACAGCCTGCTTGCTGAACATTCTTTCATCGGGACGGTGAACCATCCAGCGCCAGCCGTAGTGATCCAGCAGAGCCTTCATCTGTCCGGTAGCGTGGTAGACGTAAACCGGCGATGACATTATGATAACGTCTGCGGCGTCTATCTTCTCTGTTATGGGGCGGAGCCTATCATAGTGCGGACAGGTATTATCGCCCTTTCCAAAGCAGCTTGTGCAGCCGAGACAGAACTGGTCAAAGTCCCGGGGCAGAAAGACCTCGCTGATATTATCCGCTGAGGTTATCTTCTCAGCCACCAGCCGAGCGGTATGGTAGGTCGAGCCCTTGTGGTTCGTACCGCTGATTATCAGTACCTTCATTTTTTATCAGCTTTCGGGATGTTCTCTATGACCGGATCTTTCTCGTTTCGCTTGAAAAGCACGAATTTACTGCCTATGACCTGCACTACCTCAGAATCGGTAGCCTCGGCTATCTCGTCGGCAGCCTCACGAGGAGTATACCCGGAATTATCCAGCACGCGGAGCTTTATGAGCTCGCGCTTTCTCAGTGCCTCACTGATGTCCTTGCACATAGCCTCGTTGACTCCGCCCTTTCCTATCTGGAAGATAGTATCGTATGTGGAAGCTATACCGCGAAGGTAGGCTCTCTGCTTGCTTGTAAGCATATCATTCACCGTATCTTTCTTTAAGTAGGCGGTACAGCTCTCTGAGAGCCGCACCTCTGTGGCTTATCCTGTTTTTTTCATCAGCGGACATCTCCGCCATTGTGCGCTCGCCGACCATGAATACCGGATCGTAGCCGAAGCCGTTAGTGCCTCGGGATCCATATCCTATCCAGCCCTCACAACTGCCGCTTACTGCAAAGGACTCCCCTGCTTCGTCAAGGAAAGCTATTGAACACACGAATCTTGCCGTGCGCTTTTCCGCAGGAACGTCCGCCAGCTCACCCAGAAGCTTGCCGCATTCCTGTCCCTTGGGAGCGTATCTTGCAGAGTGTACTCCCGGTCTGCCGCCGAGAGCGTCCACGCACAGACCGCTGTCGTCGGCGAACACTGCGGTTTTCCTGCCGTATTTTTCAGCAAAGGCACTGTACGCCGCTCTTGCCTTTATCATGGCATTCTCAGCAAATACCGCACCGTTTTCCTCGGGATCGCACTGTATGTCTATGTCGTTCAGCGAGAGTATCTCTATCCCCAGCGGCGAAAGTATCTCCCTCGCCTCACGGAGCTTATTCTCATTGTTGGTAGCCATTACCAGCTTATTCATCATCGCTGTCGTCCTCATTTTTTCTGCCGAAAAGTCTGCTGAAGAAGCCTCTCTTCTTCTTGGGCTCAGCCTCCTGAGGAGCTTCTTCTTCATTCTCAGCATCCTCGTCCTCTTCTGACTCTTCATCGTCCTCGGCTTCATCTTCATCATCAGACTCGTCTTCCTCGTCATCGGACTCCTCGCCGCTCTCGGAATCATCTTCCTCGTCAGCTTCTTCGTCCTCGTCTACGCTGTCCTCTTCATAAGACTCATCCTCAGCTTCGTAGGACTCGTCTGATTCAGTTTCATCCTCATTCTCTTCGTCAGATTCGTCTTCATTATCCTCTTCCTCATCGGACTCTTCATCGCTGTCGGATTCTTCATCCTCTTCATCCTCGTCGTACTCGGCATCTTCGTCTTCCTCGTCCTCATACGGGATAAACACGCCGTACTCGTTGTAGTAACCGAGAGACTCGTCCTCGCCGGCCTCTTCCTCGTCCTCCTCGAACTCCTCGGGATCCACCTCGCTGAAAAGCGCCTCCACGAAGGTGCGGCTGTCAAAGGGCTGGAGGTCGTCTATCTTCTCTCCCACGCCTATGAGCTTAACCGGTATGCCCAGCTCGTTCTTTATGGAGATTACTATTCCTCCCTTGGCAGTACCGTCAAGCTTAGTGAGGACTATTCCCGTGATAGGAGCAGTCTCGCTGAAAAGCTTTGCCTGATTTACCGCATTCTGACCGGTTGTAGCGTCCAGAACAAGAAGCACCTCGCGGGAGCATTCTCCTGCCTTGGTGTCTATGATGCGATTTATCTTAGCCAGCTCATCCATAAGGTTTTTCTTGTTGTGGAGTCGTCCGGCTGTGTCTATTATGACAACGTCGCACTCTCTTGCCTTTGCCGCTTCAAGAGCATCGTATACTACCGCTCCGGGATCAGATCCCTCGGCGTGCTTAACTATGTCAACTCCGGCACGCTCGGTCCAGACCTGCAGCTGGTCTATCGCAGCTGCACGGAAGGTGTCTGCCGCAGCAACGAGAACTTTCTTGCCCTCGCTCTTGAACTGGTGGCAGAGCTTTCCTATGGTAGTGGTCTTTCCTGCGCCGTTTACTCCGATGACCATTATCACTGCCGGAGAAACTGTAAGGTCAAGACCGGTATCGTCGCCCATTATCTCGCCGATGACCTCGTGGATAAGCTCCATAACCTCATTTGGATCGGTTATTCCGCGCTCCTTTATCTTCTTGCGGAGCCTGTCGCAGATCTCCTCTGAGGTCTCAACGCCTATATCGCTCATTATCATGGCTTCCTCAAGGGCATCGAAAAGCTCCTCATCTATTTTGGTAAAGGAATTGGTTATCCTTCTAAGACTGCTTATGAACGAATCCTTAGTCTTACGCAGTCCGGCTGCTATTTTTGAAAAAAGTCCCATAATTGCTCCTGACCGCCGCTAATGCGGCTGTTATTGTCCGGAAGCGTCACTGTACATCAGCAACGTCCTCCTGAAAGTCCACCTGCTCCATTTTGAGCAGCTTGGATATGCCGTCCTCCTGCATAGTAACGCCATAGAGGACATTTGCCTCCTCCATAGCGCTTCTTCTGTGAGTTACCAGCACGAACTGAGTAGTGTCTGTGAAATTCTTCAGATACTGTGCGTACTTCCTTACGTTTACCTCATCGAGAGCGGCGTCTATCTCGTCCAGTATACAGAACGGTGCCGGTCTGAGGCGAAGTATGGCGAAGTATATGGCTATCGCCACGAAGGACTGCTCTCCTCCTGAAAGGGATATAAGGTTTTTGATGACCTTTCCGGGAGGCGCTACACTTATCTCTATTCCCGACTCCAGAACATTTTCCGGATCGGTAAGTATGAGCTCAGCCTTTCCGCCGCCGAAGAGCTCCACGAATATCTCCTTGAAGTTGGCATTGATTATCTCAAAGCTCTCGGCGAATATCCGGCACATCTCCTCGGTGAGACCTGTGATTATCTTTTCCAGCTCTGTCTTAGAGCGCTGTACATCCGCTATCTGTGCGGACATGAACTCGTATCGCTCCGAGACCTCCTTGTATTCTTCGATAGCCTCAACGTTTACATTTCCGAGGGCTCTTATGCGGTTCCTGATGTCGTTTAGCTCCTTCTGAGCCGCATTTATGTCCTCTAACTTCTCCGCTATCTGAACAGCCTCCGAGCGGTTGAGCTCGTAGTTTTCCCGGAGCTGATTGATGATATGGTCGGAATCACGGCAAACAGCGTCCCGACGCTCTTCAAGGCGAGTCATCTCGCCGGAGAGCTTCTCCTTGGCTTCGTTTATCTGCTTCAGACCGTTCTGGAGCTCTTTCACAAGGCGGTTCTGCTCAGTGTGCATTGCCTGATATTTCGCTATCTGCTCGTTGTAAACAGCGGTATTGTCCTTCAGTCCGGCAAGCTTGTTTTTCAGCTCGTCAATGCCGCTCTGCTTTTCTGCGATGACACTCTGCTGATGAGCTATCTCGTCCTCAAAGCGCTTGCTTCCGGCACTGAGCTCCTCAATGTTATGCTTTACGCGGGAGATTTCAAGTTCCTGAGCCTGAAAATCCTTTGCAAGCTCCATGCCTTTTATCTTTAACTGTGAGAGCTTCTCTGAAAGCTCCTCCCTGTGTCTGCGGAGCTTCTCGCGGCTTTCCTGTCCGGCAGCAAATTCCGATTCAGCTTTCCTGATTTTTTCATCTGCCTCAGCTAATGCCTTTTCAGAATCCGCAATACTCTTTTCTGCAGCCTTTATCTTCTGCTCGGCGTCGGCTATCTGTCTGCCGGAGTCCTCAGAACGTGCTCCCAGCTGCTCCACCAGAGCTTCAAGGCTTGAGAGTTCCGCCTTTATGCGGACTCCCTCCGCCTCGCATTTTGCCAGTTCATCCTTTGCAGCCTCGGTGTCATAGCGAAGCTTCTCGGACTCTGCGCGGAGCTTCTCAGCATTTGCCCTGAGACCGTCTCTGTCAGCTTCCAGCTTTGATATCTCGGCGTCGAGAGTATCCAGCTCGTTCTTTCGTGTGATGATGCCTCCGGACTTCTGCGCCGAGCCTCCGGTAAAGGAACCTCCGGCGTTTATCACCTGTCCGTCGAGGGTGACTATCTTGAATTTGTAACCGTACTTTTTGGCTATAACAGTAGCGGTGTCGATGTCCTCAGCTATGACTATGCGTCCCAGCAGAGAACTGATTATGCCGCTGAATTTCTGGTCGAAGGTGACTATCCTGCTGGCGTTGGCGATAAAGCCCTCGCAGTCCTCAAGCCCCTGCTCGCTGAGCTCTCTGCCCTTGACAGAGGTTATGGGCAGGAAGGTGGCACGTCCGCCGTTCTGCTCCTTCAGGAAGCGTATGCAGCGCTTGGCGATGTCTTCGTTCTCCACGATGATGTTCTGCATAGCGCCGCCGAGAGCAGTCTCAACAGCTACTGCGTACTTTGGCTCGACACTGATGTTCTGGGCGACTGTGCCGGATATTCCGCCGATCCTGCCCTGCTTTGAGGCTCTCAGCACCTGCTTTACGCTGCCGGCAAAGCCCTCCATATTGTTTTCAAGGTCGGTAAGTATCTTTTTGCGCTGCTGTTTTTCTCTCAGGTCGTAGATAGCTCTTTCGAAGTCTTCCTTTGCCTTCTCGAAGCCCTCCCGGCGGGAGGTATACAGCCTTTCCAGTCCGCTAAGACGGTTCCTAAGCTCTCCGATACGCTCGCTGTTTGCTTTGCGCTCAGTTTCGGAGGCTTCTGCTTTTTCCTTATATCCGGCAATGGAGCTCTCCAGCTCGCTGCTGCTGCTGTGAAGCTCCTCCAGACGGTGCTTTTCGTCCTCTATGGAGCTCCTTGCGGACTCTATGGCGAAGCGGTGCTCGCTCTGTCTGATGTACAGATTGTTTATCTCGCTTCCGGTCTTATCCACGCTGTCTCCCAGCTGAGAGCTGTCCTGCTCCGCCTTTGCGAAGCTCGCCTCAGCCGCGGCTATCTCAGCCTCCAGCGCCTCTTTATCCTTTGCCAGCACTGCAAGCTTTTCCTCTGCCTTCTTCTTTTCTTCAAGGAGGGCAAGCTTGGCCTCACCGGAGCTGTCAATGTTCCTGCGTGCAGCCTCAACAGCTTCATTGCAGTGCTTTATGTCGTTTTCAAGAACGGCTATACCTGACTTCATGTCAGAAGCCGACTGCTCCTCTTCCAGCATTTTTCTGCGGAGCTCATCTGAGCGTACGGTGCTTTCCTGCATTTTCCGGTAGCCGTCCTGGATCTTCTGCTCCTCGCGCTGGATATCGTTTTCTATATTCTCGTATTCGTTCCTGCTTACGAGTATCTTTTCGTCAGTTGCATCCAGACTGGCTTTCAGCTCGTCCAGACGGTGTACCCAGACGGATATTTCCAGCTTTTTGCGTTCCTCCGCCAGCTTTATGAATTTTTCCGCCTTCTGTGACTGTATCCTCAGAGGCTCCACTCGTCCCTCCAGCTCGGAGAGTATATCCGTAAGGCGCACGAGGTTCTCCTGCGCCGCTGTGAGCTTGCGCTCAGCCTCGACTTTCTTGTAACGGAATTTCGATATACCGGCAGCCTCCTCGAATATATCGCGGCGCTCGCTGCTCTTTGCACCCACTATCTCGGCGATACGTCCCTGACCGATAATGGAGTAGCCGTCCCTTCCGAGACCGGTGTCCATAAACAGCTCGTTTATGTCCTTCAAACGGCACTGTCTGCCGTTTATCATATACTCACTCTCGCCGCTGCGGTAGAGCTTTCTGGTAACGGCTATCTCGTCGTCCATATCGCTGATAGTCTTATCGGAATTATCTATATTCAGAGTAACGGCTGCGAAGCCCATGGGCTTCCTTGCAACAGTACCGGAAAAAATAACGTCTTCCATTTTGTTGCCTCTGAGAGTCTTTGTGGACTGCTCTCCCAGCACCCAGCGAACCGAATCGCCGATATTACTTTTTCCGCTGCCGTTGGGACCTACTACTGCCGTAAGTCCCTTGTCAAAGGTAAGACTTATCTTGTCAGGGAACGATTTGAAGCCCTGTATTTCAAGTGATTTGAGGTACAATCCCTCACCTCCTCAGTAAGCATTCATATACGGGAACGCTGTCGTCCCCGGCTATTTTCAGCTCTGTACCCAGTTCTCTGAAATAGCTTATATTTGACCTGTTCTGTCCCACAGCCTTGCTTATCTCACGGCTGTTCACAAGGACAGTTACGCTGCCACTCACGGGACAGCTATCAAGCAGTTTTTCTATGACGCTGCGGTAAATCTGTGACTCGCAGAGCTCCCGGAAAGCCGGGTGGTAGTAGCCTGCCACCTTATCCTGCTCCACAAATTCACTGGCGTGGAGCCCGCACTTTATGACGCTGATACCGCTCTCGGTGAAAAGTCTTATAAGAGACGCGCACAGGCTCACCATGCTGTCAAAGGGCTCGGGAACATATACGCCGCCCCGGTAAAGCTCCGCAAGGCGCGTGCCGTTCAGCACCACCACCGGATATATCCTTACGGTAGACGGTCCCAGCGAGATAAGCTCACGGGCTGTCTGCATATCGGTCTCCAGGCTGCTTTTGTAGAGTCCTGTCATCATCTGCAAGCCAAGCTCGAAGCCATTCTCCTTTATGAGCCTGCCTGCATTCCTTACGTCTTCCGCGGAATGTCCGCGCTCGTTAGCCGCGAGCACCTCGTCACTCATGGACTGCGCTCCCAGCTCTATGGCTGTCACGCCGTACTTTTTCAGCAGTCCCAGCACCTCGCTGTCTATACAGTCCGGACGTGTAGAGCAGCGTATGCCGCGGAATTTTCCCTCTTCCACGAACTCCGAGGCTGCTTCTAGAAGTTCCAGCATATAGTCACGGGGAATGGCGGTAAAACTGCCTCCGAAAAAGGCTATCTCCGTATTTTCCGGAGACTTTACCTCAACGAGAGCCCTGCGGCATATCTCAGTGACTTCATTCCCGTCCGGAAGATGCCGAGCTCCGCTTATAGTCCTCTGGTCACAGAAGCTGCAAGTATGGGGACATCCCACATGGGGGATGAATATGGAAATATTACTGTGCTTCATAGCCCATGAGTCCGAGAGCTTCCTTTGCAGCAAGCTGCTCGGCTTCCTTTTTGCTCCTGCCCTTGCCCTTTCCGATGACCTGACCGTTCAGGCAGACCTCCACCACGAAGCGCTTGTTGTGGTCGGGACCTTCCTCACCGATAAGGACGTACTCCACCTTCTCCTCAGGATTTTTCTGTACGACCTCCTGAAGAACGGTCTTGAAGTCGTTGAACACGGGCTTTTTGGTATACTTTATATCGTCCGGCATGAAATGAAGGATATGCCTTGCAGCCGGCTCCATTCCACCGTCGAGATAAATTGCAGCGATGACCGCTTCAAAGGCGTCGGCAAGTATGGAGGGACGCTCCCTGCCGCCGGTATTCTCCTCTCCCTTGCCGAGGAGGAGATAATCTCCCAGGTCTATCCTCTGGGCAAAAACGTGCAGGGACTTCTCGCATACCAGCGAGGCTCTCATTTTTGTGAGGTCACCCTCAGCCACGTTCAGATTCTTGTAAAGGTAGTCGGAAACAACAATGGAAAGCACGCTGTCTCCGAGAAATTCCAGTCTTTCATTGCTGCCGGAGGGGAGTTTTCTCTCATTGGCATAGGACGAATGTGAAAGCGCCTGCACCAGCAGCTGTTTATTCCGGAAGCTGTAACCGATAGCCTCCTCTAATTTTTCAATATCTTTCATACTAACTCCTTTTTGGAGGCAGACATCTTTTCAACATAGCTCTCTATCTCGCCGGTAACATTTCCGTCCACGCAGAGCTTTGCCTGTCTTATGGCGTTGAAGAAGGCTTTGCCGTCGGAGCTTCCGTGAGCCTTGATAACAGGCTTCCTTGCGCCCAGAAGCGCTGAACCGCCGACCTCCTTGTAGTCCATCTGCTTGCGGAAGGTGTTGAGCTTTCCGATTGAGAACAGAGCTCCCACCTTGCCTGTGCCGGAGAATATCCACTTCAGCTTCTTTGAAATGAACGAGCCCATTCCCTCATAAAGCTTGAGGGCAACATTTCCGGTAAAGCCATCGGTGACAACCACCTGTACCTCGCCTGCGGGCATATCTCTTGCCTCGATATTGCCCACGAAATTAAGTCCTGATTCGCTGAGGAGCTTATAGGCCTCTATCTCAAGCTCCCTGCCCTTTGTCTCCTCCGCGCCGATGTTCAGAAGAGCTACCTTGGGCGATTCTATGCCCATGACCTTTTCCATGTAGGCGCTGCCCATTACGGCAAACTGCACCAGCATCTCGGGACGGCACTCTGTATTAGCACCTGCATCCACAAGCACAAAGCTGCCCTTGTCCGCAGGCATTACCGGTGAAGGAGCAATACGCCTGATACCTTTGATACGCTTGACGATGAAGGCTGCTCCTATGACGAGAGCTCCTGTGCTTCCGGCAGAAACAAAGGCGTCACCTCTGCCCTCGGCAAGTATTCTGAGCCCCAGCGCCATAGAAGTGCTGCTGCCGGACTTCAGTATCTCCTTCGGTTCCTCATGAATATCAAAAATATCATCTGTATGTGCTATCTTCATGCCTTTAAGACTTATGTGGTTTTCCTCCGCACAAGCCATTATCTTTTCCTTGCTGCCCGTCAGGACTATCTCTGTACCCAGCTCCCTGACAGCTCTTTCGCAGCCTTTAAGCACTTCCAGAGGAGCATTGTCTCCTCCGAAAGCGTCAACTATTATTCTCGCCATACCCTATCCTTTCCAGTTCTTTTCTCAGGGATTCTACGGCACGCTCTGCATATGCGCCGTAACGTTCTTTTTTGTCCTTTATCCTTTTGCCGATGTCGGGAAGTATACCCATATTTGCGCCCATCGGCTGGAACTTTCCGCTGTTGAACGGATCGCTTATATAAGCCGAAAGAGCTCCGGTCATGGTATCCAGGGGAAGTCGCAGCGGTTCAAATCCCTTTATCCTGCGTGCAGCGGCGATACCTGCAATGATACCGCTGGCAGCCGATTCCATATAGCCCTCCACGCCGGTTATCTGTCCGGCGAAGAATATCTCCGGTCTTGAACGCATGGAGAAATCAGAGTTGAGCAGCTCGGGGCTGTTTATGAATGTATTCCTGTGCATAACGCCATAGCGTATGAACTCAGCGTTTTCAAGTCCGGGTATCATGGAGAATACCCTTTTCTGCTCGCCGAATTTCAGGTTAGTCTGAAAGCCAACAAGGTTGAAAAGCGTGCCCTCGCGGTTCTCGCGGCGGAGCTGCACCACAGCATAGGGACGTCTGCCTGTACGGCTGTCGGTTATGCCCACCGGCTTCATAGGTCCGAAGCGCATGGTATCAATGCCCCGGGAGGCAAGCTCCTCGATAGGCATACAACCCTCGTAAACGCTGAATGGATGAGTCTCGAAGTCCTTGAGCTGAACTCTCTCCGCTTCGATAAGAGCCGCATGAAATGCAAGATATTCATCCTTTTCCATGGGACAGTTTATATAGTCAGCGTCGCCTCTGTCATAACGTGAGGCAAAGAACACTCTTTCCTTGTCGAGGCTGTCAAAGGTGACTATGGGAGCGGCAGCATCGTAGAAACTGAGTCCCTCGCCGCAAAGTCCGCGGATGACCTCAGCCATAGCTCCGGAGGTAAGAGGTCCGGTAGCAATAATGGTCATTCCCTCCGGCAGTTCAGTTACCTCACCGCCTATTATTTCTATAAGTGGATGCGAGCTTATTTTTGCGGTAACTGCGTCGGAGAAGCGCTCTCTGTCCACCGCAAGAGCTCCTCCAGCTTCGACAGAGTTTTCCTTCGCGCAGGGTACTGTCAGCGAGCCCAGCATCTCCATCTCGTATTTCAGCAGTCCGGCAGCAGATTCCAGCCTCTCGGCTTTCAGGGAATTGGAGCACACAAGCTCCGCAAAGCCCCTGTACTTATGGGCTGGGGTATACTTTTCAGGCTTCATCTCATAGAGCCTTACTCTGATACCTTCCTGTGCCAGTCTCCACGCAGCCTCGCAGCCGGCAAGACCTGCGCCTATAACATTAACGGCTGAACTCATTTCTTTATCTCTCTTTCGTAGCCGCAGCCCTCGCTCTCGCAGACGAGCTTTCCAGATTTTCCGCCCTTCATAAACAGAGTCTTTCCGCAGGTGGGGCAGACCTCACCCGTAGGCACGTTCCATGTCATGAAATTGCAGTCCGGGTAGCCCTCGCAGCCGTAGAAACTCCTACCCTTCTTGGATTTTTTCAGGAGCATCTTCTTGCCGCAGCGGGGACAGCTTCCCTCAGTCTCGGTTACTATCTTCTTGGTGTTGCGGCAGTCCGGGAAGCCGGGGCAGGCAAGGAATTTTCCGTACTTGCTGTACTTTATCACCATTTTTCTGCCGCAGTTCTCGCAGACGACATCGGTCTCCTCGTCCGGCACCTTGACTCTTTTGCCGTCCATAGCCTCCTCAGCCTTTTTGAGAGTCTTTGAGAAGTCGTCGTAGAATTCGTGGAGGGTGCTGACCCAGTCCTTTTCGCCATGCTCCACCTCATCGAGATTGTTCTCCATTTCTGCGGTGAACTTGGCGTCCACTATCTTCTTGAAGTGGTCCTTCATCAGCTCGGTGATGACCTCGCCCAGATTGGTAGGCTTGAGAGCCTTGCCCTCGTGCTCCACATAGCGGCGGGAGGTTATAGTTGTTATGGTAGGTGCATAGGTACTCGGACGACCTATGCCGTTTTCTTCAAGAGCCTTGATGAGCGAGGCTTCTGTATAGCGTGCAGGCGGCTGAGTGAAATGCTGGTTGCCATCTATTGACTTCAGTTTCAGCTTATCCTCGGCTTTCAGCTCCGGGAGCATTTTCTTGTTCTCCTCGGCGGAGTCCACCGACTCAACGTAGAGCGTCATAAAGCCGTCGAACTTTACAGAATAACCGGAAGCCCTGAACGTACAACCGTTGGCTTCAATGTCCGCAGAGACAGTATCCAGCAGGGCATTTGCCATCTGGCTTGCGATAAAGCGCTCCCATATGAGCTTATAGAGCTTATACTGGTCGGAGGTAAGGCTGTCCTTTACTCTTGCAGGAGAAAGCTCCGGTGTTGAGGGACGTATAGCTTCATGGGCGTCCTGAGCGTTGCTCTTGGACTTATATGTTCTTGGCTCGGCAGGGAGATAGTCCTTGCCGTAAACAGTTCCGATATATTTTGCGGCAGCAGCCTTAGCCTCGTCGGAGATTCTAAGACTGTCGGTTCTCATGTAGGTGATAAGACCTACTGCACCGACTCCGGCAACATCCACACCTTCGTAAAGCTCCTGAGCGGCTTTCATTGTACGCTTGGCGCTGAAGCCCAGCTTTCTTGAAGCCTCCTGCTGAAGAGTTGATGTGATAAATGGAGGTGCCGGCTGCTTCTTGGTCACCTTTTTCTTTACCGATCTTACTGTATATTCTGCATTTTCAAGTCGTGCCAGCAGACCGTCCGCAGCAGCCTTACCGGGTATCTCAAGCTTTTCGCCGTCAACGGCTACCAGTGAAGCCTCGAACACCTTTCTCGACGACGGAGCCATGAACTTGGCGTCGATAGACCAGTATTCCTTGGGTATGAATTTTCTTATCTCGTTTTCCCTGTCCACAACAAGGCGGACTGCCACGGACTGCACTCTTCCGGCTGAAAGTCCTCTCTTGACCTTCTTCCAGAGGAAGGGACTAAGCTCATATCCCACAAGTCTGTCAAGGATACGTCTTGCCTGCTGAGCGTTCACCAGATCAACGTCGATCTTATGGGGATTGCTCATACCGTTCTTGACGCCGGTCTTGGTTATCTCGTTGAAGGCGACACGGTTGTTCTCCTCCATATCCAGCTTGAGCATCTGCGCTATATGCCATGATATAGCTTCTCCCTCGCGGTCAGGGTCGGTAGCGAGATATACCTTATCGCATTTCTTGGCACGCTTTTTGAGTTCCTTGATAACGTCCTCCTTGCCCTTCATATCCGTATACTGGGGCTGAAAGTCGTTATCCTTGTCAACGCCCATTTTCGACTTTGGAAGGTCGCGGACGTGTCCCATAGAAGCGATGACCTCGTAACCCGCACCAAGATATTTCTGTATCGTCTTAGCCTTTGCAGGCGACTCAACTATAACTAAATCTGACATCTGCCAATTACCTCTTATTCCATGATTTCATACATTTTCCCCGGCAGCGAACGCACTGCTCCCTCTATCTCTAGTTCGGTGAGGGCTGTCATGAGCTCCTGCACACCGCCTTCAAGCTTCTGTGCAAGAACATCTGCGTGGACCGGTCCATCCTTCAGCAGACCTATTATCTGCTTATGCAGCTCCGGCATATCATCGGTGATGATGACGCGGGCTGGTGCTGGCTGCTTTTCGGGCAGCTTATCTCTGTGCCTGTTGTTTTTAGTCTCAGTGCTGAGACCGGCTGTTCCTGCCTTCACACCGGCATTCTCGAACATATCCATGAGAGCCTTCTGGCGTTCGTCCTCTGAGTAGCTAAAGCCGAATCTTCTCATAGTCGGGTGTATCTCGTCCTTGATCTCACTGTCGATATTGCCGCCTATCCTGAAGCAGTCCAGTATATCACGGCTGCCAAGGAGCAGTCTTGCTCCGTTTCTCAGTAGCTCACAGTTTCCGGAGTAGGCATCGCTCATTATATCGGCAGGAGGCAGACAGAAAAGCTCCCTTCCGTGGTCTACCGCGAGATTCGCAGTTATAAGCGAGCCGCTCCTTATGGAAGCCTCAAACACCACTGCAGCTCTGCCCAGAGCTGCAAGTATCCTGTTTCTTGCCGGAAAATTCTGTGAGTGAGGCGGAGTTCCCGGGGGATACTCGGATATGAATACTCCTCCGGAAGCTATTATATGATCGCGGTACTGAATATTTCCTCTCGGGTAGTCTACGTCTATGCCGCAGCCCAGTACACAGGCTGTGGGACGTCCGATGTCGGCTCCGGCAAGCTGAGCTGTTATGTCAGTGCCAAGGGCGAAGCCGCTTACTATCACGATGCCGTTTGAAGCGAGCTCTCCGCATATGCAGGAAGCTGCCCTGAGTCCGTATTCCGAAGCGTTGCGTGTACCCACGGCAGTTACGGTCCTCGTGCCCCGGAGGCATGAAATGTCGCCCTTATAGTAAAGAACTGCCGGAGGATTGGCTATATGTCTCAGCTGAGGAGGATATTCGCCGCTGCCGTAGCCAATGACGCTTATCCCCTTTCCGGCACATTCCTCTATGAGCTTTGAAGCGCGTGAAATGTCGGTGTTCCGGACCTTTTCGCGATCGGTATCATTGAGTCGCAGCAGAGTCATTCCACTGGAGAGTTCCTCGTAAGCCTCGCCGGCAGTTTCATAGAGACACATTGCCTCCCATATCCTGCGGCTGCCTACGCCGAACACCATAGTGAGCCAGAGCCAGTATTCAGTTTCGTTCACACATATCGCCTCCGCTCATTATATTTTTTTCAGTTCCCACATAAGTATACCGGCTGCCATTGCAGCGTTGAGGGAATTGATATTTCCGTGCATTGGTATAGTTACCTTCATTCCGCAGCGTGAAGAGATCTCTGGCGGCAGACCGTTGCCCTCGTTGCCGATGAAAACGGCATTCCTGCCGGTGAAGATGTGCTCCGTAACCGGAACAGCGTTGCTGTCAATAACTGCTGCCGACGTATTCACGCCGTTCTCCTCCAGCAGAGCAAAGAGCCTTTCCGTGTCGTTTTCGACGGCGATATTCATTCTGAATACCGAGCCCATTGTGGAACGTATGACTTTGGGGCTGTAAAGCTCGCAGCTGCCGGAGAGCAGCACTCCATCGATACCGAGAGCGTCAGCGGTGCGGATTATCATACCCACGTTTCCGGGATCCTGAAGTCCGTACAGCACCACGTATCTTCCATCGGGAGCGAACTTCATGCTGCGGTCGGCAGGTATCCTGCAAACCGCGAAAACTCCCTGGGTATTCTCAGTCGAGGCGATCTTATTTCCAAGTTCATTTGAAATTACGATAGTCCTTGTATCTCTCAAATCAGCCTGAAACAGAATGTCACCGAATTTTTCCTGAGCCTGACGTGTTACTATAAGGTGAGTGATACCGCTGTTCTCGTTCAGGGCATCGCAGACTATGCGGAGCCCCTCCAACACGAATAAGCCGTACTGAAGCCTCTCTTTTTTTGAAGAGGAAAGCTTCTGATACAGCTTGATAACAGGATTATCCTTTGAAGTGATGATGTTTTCCAATACAACGGACACCTCCGTTTCTTTTCGGAGGGCAGGAGGTAGCTCCCGCCTCCTACAAGAAAACACGCCCTTAATTAAATAGGAGCGTGTTTAATCTGCCATTAAAGAGCTGCCTTAGCCTTCTCAGCGATTGCTGTGAAGCCTGCTGCGTCGCTGATAGCGATCTCGGAGAGCATCTTTCTGTTGAGAGTGATGCCAGCCTTCTTGCAGCCGTTCATGAATGTTGAATAGTTAAGACCGTTGAGCTTAGCAGCAGCGGAGATTCTTGTGATCCAGAGCTGTCTGAACTGTCTCTTCTTCTGCTTTCTTCCGATGTAAGCGTAGTTGCCGGACTTCATTACGGCCTGTTTAGCCATCTTGAAGTGCTTGCTCTTAGCGCCGAAGTAACCCTTAGCAAGCTTTAAAGTCTTATTTCTTCTCTTACGAGTCATCATTGCACCTTTAATACGTGCCATAATCTTTTACCTCCAGTATTAAAATTACGAAAAAAACGGTTAGTTGCCTTGATCAAAGATAAGGAACAAGCTTCTTGATGGTAGGAGCGTTTGTTACGTCAGCAACGCCGGCGTTACGAGCGATTCTCTTGCGCTTGGTATCCTTCTGAGTAAGTCTGTGTCTCTTGTTGGTGTGCTGGTACTTTACCTTACCGCTTCCTGTAATCTTAAAACGCTTCTTAGCGCCTGAGTGAGTTTTAACCTTTACCTTTGCCATTTTATGATCCTCCTTACTTAGCAGCCTTAGGTGAGACGAACATAACTAAGCTGCGTCCCTCCATTTTGGCTGGCTTTTCAACAGTGCCGACGCCTGAAACTGCTTCCTTGAAACGCTCGAGCAGGTCATTGCCGAGTTCCGGATGAGCGATAGCTCTCTTGCGGAATCTTACTGAAACCTTGAGTTTGTCGCCGCCCTGCAGGAATTTAGCAGCCTGATTGACCTTTGTTTCAAAATCGTGGGTATCTATCGTAGAGAACATTCTTATCTCTTTGATAGCAACGACCTTCTGATTTTTTCTTGCTTCCTTTTCACGCTTCTGCTGTTCAAAGCAATACTTTCCATAGTCCATGATACGGCACACGGGCGGTGTTGCCTGCGGAGCGATCTTTACGAGGTCAAGCTCCTGATCGAATGCGATCTGCTGAGCCTCTTTGGCTGATAATACACCGAGCTTTTTTCCGTCAGCGTCGATAACGAGAACTTCCTTGTCTCTTATATCTTCGTTGATCTGCAGTTCCTGTTTGCTAATCGTCAAGCACCTCCAACTATTATAATATAAAACAAAAATGAGTGCAGAAGTTATCCGCACTCATACAATACACTCACAAGACCGGCTGCCTGTGACGCACCGGGCCTACTCACATATTGACCGTTTAAGCATTGCCTCACGGTGAGAACGCATAGTTCTGCTTTGTTTACTCAATAAGTATACTTCATCCGGCAGTTTTTGTCAAGGGCAGGATCATTTTTTGTAGCATTGCACAATTTTTTCTCACATCCAGCTTTTTAGTTTATCCCATATTGCAAATCTTACACGGTATTTCTTAGGTCTGCGGAGTATTTCGAGCTCTCTGCGGCTGAAAAACAGCTCCTCCTGAGATGTATCCGCAGTCACTCGGCAGGCTGCCGGTATGCAGAGCGGAGGGTACATGACACACCACCAGTTATGTCCCTCTGCCTCACCTATGGTTATCCTCAGAGCACGGTATCTGCCGGCTGGCATAGTTATGTCGCCGTACACTCTTTCCGTAAAATCCATATCCGTTATTTCTGCCTCTACCGGCTGAGAGTAGCCCTCCCGCCTGAGAGTCTCCTCTGCTATACGCCTTATCTCAGGCAGATTTTCCTCCGCTAAGAACTCCGCCTCTTTTTCGGTCAAAGCCTCTCCGAAAAGCTTAGGACCTTCTGCGAGCAGGGCGTCTCTGACGCAGAGCTTCAAACGCTGATCCTCGGCACTGTCGGAATTGGCTATGATATGCAGTCTTAACACGCTGCCCCGGAGCCTGTCAAGCCGGAGGCCGTCGTCCACGAAGCTGCCGATATTGGAGATAAGTATCGCAAGGACAAGTCCTGTCGCCGGTATAATACATGAATGTTTTCTCATATCTGTCACCTCATGGAGAAGTATCGGCAGTCTGCGGCAGATTATTCAGCTCCGGTAAAAATAAATTTCTCAGCCGGGAAACAGGATTTAAAAAACATTTTTTCTCCAATTTATTATTTTTCTTGCATTATTTTTTCGACTGTGCTATAATAGATGTGTATTTTCTGAAAGCTCTTTTTCGGTTCACAGAAAATTTACAATTAGCACCGCACATTTCAGCTTGTAATTACGTTATTATTTATGAAGGGAGGTCTGAATGTGTCCAGCGAACTCAGCGAACAGTACGATAAGATATACCGATACTGCTATGTAAGGGTACACAGCCGCGAAACTGCGGAGGATCTGACACAGGAGACCTTCCTACGTTACCTTGAGCACCCTCAGTACAGCAGCAGCTCAAAGACCATGCAGCTCCTCTATACTATCGCCGGAAACCTATGCACAGACCATTTCCGGAAGCACAGCACCGAAGAACTGCCTGAAGATCTGAGCTCAGATGAGGACCTTGAAAGATCTGCTATCTCCGGCATCACGCTGAGACAGGCTCTTTCCAGCCTTGACAAACAGGACCGTGATATGGTCCTGCTGAGATATGTCAACGAGGAGCCGATAGGCGTAATCAGCCAACTGATGGGCATCTCAAGATTCGCAGTAAACCGCAGACTCTCCGCCGTCCTAAAAAAACTGCGCGAATCCATGGGAAAGGAGGAGTCGGATTGAAAGATTCAGAGAAAAAGGCTCTGAAAGAAGCCTTCGGTATCCCCGAGCCCCAAAACAAGGCTGAATTTCTCAGCAGCATTGAGAATAAAGCCGCCGTCTCAGAACGCAAGCCCCGTCTGCCGGTGTTCTTCCGCTATGCAGCCGCCGCAGTATGTGCAGTTGTTGTCATTACAGCAGGCGTAACTGTACTCAAAACGGCTGCTCCGGACAAGAACTTTGGCAGCAGCAGCGTGATGACGGAAACAGCTCCCAACACACAGAAGACTACTGAATATGTCAGCGAAAACATAGGCACCGTCACCGGCGTCACAACAGCAGCAGTGACAACTGCACCTGTTACCGAAACAGCTTCTGTCACCTCCTCGGTACAGACTACCTCAGAAGCAGCAAGCACCTCCCCACAGACCACATCGCTGCAGACCACTACTGTAACAGCATCCACAACTCACAAAACTACTAATACGACTGCCGCGGTAAACACCACAACTTGCGTTACAACAACAGAGGTCTCCGCTACCAAAACCGAGGAGATCACTACCACATTCAAGTCCGAGGAACTGGTAGATCCGGTCATGACCACTGCCACAAGCTATGAAAAACCTGAAACCACCACCACTACCAACAACTCTAAGGAAACAGGCGGCACTCCGCCTGTGAGCAGCGATGATCCCGGCACTGACGACCGCACGGTAAAGCCTTATATCATTTACAACGTCACCGGAAAGACTATTGAGCCCTCAGACAGTATCGTACCTCCTCCGGGCACAGCGGACTATCCCTACGATCAGCTCGCAAAGGCTTCCGATTATGTCATCTACGGCAACATAGACAACATCTACTATACATCTATAAACGGTATCCCATACACTCAGGCGGACATCGAAATATCCAGAGTCTTCAAGGGCAGCGATATTTCAGGCAGCACACGCATATCCGTGTATTTCCCCGGCGGTTATTACCCAATTAACAGGGAAAGCGATACCGAATCACAGTATTACGTCTTTGAAAGCAGCGGTATGCCGGTACGCCCGAATGTGAACGACAGCTACCTGCTGTTCATCAAGAGCGGTTACAGCGTCTTCCCCTACGGAGCATTCGTGCTCACCGAGGAATCCGGACACGCTGTAATGTACAAGGACAGAACAGGCTACATCCCAGCTAACAACATAAACCAGCACTTCACAATATCCGACATCTATGGTATGATATATGATTAAAATAAGCCGCACCGAGGGGAGCCCCTCTGCCGGAATCGTGGCAAAAATTACCGAGCCCATACTTTACAGGCTCGGTAACCCACTTTTTCCGTTAAGAGGAGCTGACCAAAGGTGCGGCTTATCTTACTGCATTTTACTGTATCTCGCCATGAGGGACATAAGGTCGTATTTGCACATATCCGGCATAGTCTCCATGAGCTTTTCCTGCGTTACCATGCAGGGATTCTTTCTTGCGCTGTCGTTGCGCTCGCCGTATTTCCAGCAAATCGAAGCCATATAGCAGCACCAGCGGCGGTGCTCCAGAGAAGCAAGTGAATAAGCAAAGCTGTCTGCCTTCAATCTGTCGAGGAGCTCCGTTTCACTGCCGTTCATACGCCATGCAGAGCCGGTGTACCTCATAAGGATGCCCTCTCTGCCAAGGAGTTCTTCCAGCTTTTTATCCAGCTCAGCACCATTCTCCTTTGCAAGTCTCGGGATGATAACGTCCTTGACCTCATCGTGGTAAGCGGCTGCCTTGCTGGAGGAACGCCGGAAAAGTCTGAGCCTGTTCCATTCCTGCTCGGTGTCGGCGCCGGAGTTGTCCTTGCTGCCGGTCTCATCGGCAGAAATAATTGCGATATTATTGTAGAAGTGGTTGTACTCCTTTGCACGGCGGTCAAGCTCGCTGTTGATTATCATGCTGAGCGAGATCATACAGCTGCGGTCATCGATAATATCAACGTTGGAGAAAACTCCATTGCCTGAGGAGATATATCCGGCAAGGCGCCTGTCAGAATCCATACGCATTATTATGGGTATGCCTCCGCCGTACTCGTCGAAGAGCTCGCTGAGCTGCATAGCGCAGTTCACAGAGGTATCAATATCGTCGATAGTTATAACAGCATAGGTGTATGGCTGAGTTTTCATGTTCTTTCTTACGAGCTTGTAAAAATCCTTGTACAGGACATCCAGCTTGTAAAAGTTTATCTCCATAGAGCCGTCCGCGACCTCGCTTTTCAGGACGAATCTGTTATCCTCCATATCGAAGCTCCCTGCGCTGAACTGGTTGGCGAAGAGCTTCATTTTTTTATCTATATTCGTATCGAAAACATCTATGACTATCCTGTTTTTCTCATGGACGACTCCCAGATTCATTGCCTGCACAACAGCCTGCTGTCCCAGCTTTCCAAGGCCTGCCACCAATAGATGAACATCCCATTCGCAAAGGGGCTTATCAGACCTCTCACAGACAGTATGCAGAAAATGATCGCTGTAAACCTTATGCATCTGCATTTCCGGAAGATCGAAGAGCTCAAGGTCGTACAGTGCTCCGCCGGAAGCGCCGTTGTAGTATTCCGCAATAAGACGTCCTATGCCGCTTTCCTCACAGCGGCAGGAGATCTTCGCGCCCTGAGCGGTCGTGAGACGGTATTCGCTGTCGTTGACGGTCAGCCTGAACAGCTGGAGCAGCGAGAAATTCCGTATGGATGAGCTCTCAAATAATATGATGTTCTTTGCCGACTCCGCATAGGTCTTGGACAGGAGCGAGCTCAGCTCGTCCTCGGAGGCCTTCAGCACATCCACGCAGTGTAAACGGTAGCCCTTCTTGTTCAGCCGGTAGTATTCCTCTGAAGACACCGTATCAGCGGTTATGATGTGTACACATGCCTTTTTCATGTCCATATCGCCGTTGTTGGCTATCATTGCCCTGACGTCGCTGTTGTAGCCGAAGATCAGAACATGACTGCAATTCTTTCCCCTACGGAAGCCTATGATTATCCTCAGCACCCGTTCAAGGAACTTGTACATGAAGGATATGGTGCAGTACGGCGCAGTGAACACAGCCACGCAGTATGCATATCCCACAGACCTGTTGAGCACAGTAGGCTCCTTCTGTATGTACGCCACAACGTCCTTTATGGATACCGAAGCCTTGAAGCCGAATGCGTTTATGCTGTTCTGCAGCACCAGCAGAATCTTGAAAAATGGCTGGTAGCTGCTGTAATAGAGCATTCCCTGCACTGTCGCCACAGCGAACGATATAAGCGCCAGTGCGAACAGGAATTTGGTGGTTCTTGAACCCTTTCCGCCTTTCATATCAGACCTCCGGAGATCATTCTTCAAACAGCGCCAGATATTTCTCCGCTGCCTCTATAAGCTGCTCAGTGGTGTATACCGGGAAGTATCCGACAATATCTTTCCAGCTGTCAGCGGTAAAGACCTCTCTGCGCTGCGAGGAGGCTCCGGCAAAGCCGTTTATACGGTAGCGGACGCAGAATTTCTCAAGGTCGATGAGCCAAGCCTGATCGTCGTCCCAAACCACATAACAGCAGTTTTCACAGGGAGCTGCAAAGGCATCAAGCATATCAGCCGAGAGCTTATCCTTGTCGTAATCTATGCCGTTTCCATCCTTGCCGCCAAGGCTCAGGCTTCTTCCGGTGCAGCCACTGCTGTTCATCTCATAGAGCTTGGAATCGCGGCAGAGCACGGCAAAGCGTTCGCCGTCCAGAGGAACTACCGAAAGAGGCTCCTGACTTGTGCCGTTAAGATCCGCACGGCTGGTGAGCTTTCCGCTTGCAGCATCAAAGAAGGCAACAGTGCGGTCGCTGAGGAAGGCTCCCACAGTGTCGGCGTTCTGCCAGAACAGCCTGTAAACGCTGAGACCGTCTTCGGCAGATACGTCTATATCAAGAGCAACTGTGCTTCCGCTTTCAAGGTCGCATACCTCCAGCTGTCGCTTACCATCAGCCTTATTCTCCGACATGAGAGCAAGTTTTGTACCGCTTACCGAGTATACTGCCCCCTCCGCAAGAGTCTTTTCATCGCCGGTGCCTGCTTTTTCAGACCACGATACTTCCTTGCCGTCGGTATCTATGCGGACAATATCTTTTCCGTCATCGGTAACATAGCATACTCCGCTGCCGCCGGGGCTGAGCTGAGTGTTAGAGATCGTAAAATCTGCGTCCACAGGAACTGCCTGAGAGCTTCCGTCTGCTTCCGCTACGAATACCTTTTTTTCGTAGGTCACTGCATCCCTTTTATAAGCCGCAGCATAGAGCTTATCCCCAGTGAATACTGCGCTCTGAACGATGTAGTCCTCAAGTGCGCTTATCTCAGTTTTGCCGTTGCTTTCCACGTCATAAACGTAGGCGCGGGCTACGCTCTTATCCGAAGCATTGGGCTTATCGCCCTCGTACTCAGAGGCAGTGACCAGTGCGTACCTGCCGTTTTCACTTACTGCAACGACCTTATACCGTGCGAACTTCTCTCCGAAATCCAGCTGCTTATAATACTCATTGCCGGTGACGTACTGTATATAGGCGGTATCGGAGTAATCCTCGGCTGTGACATACTTTCCTCTGCTGTAACTGCAAAGAGCCACAGAGGTGGTCAGCTGCTGTATCCTGTAACCGGTCGCCTTGGACTTCTCCCCTACGCAGCTCTTGATGCTTATAGCGTACTCGCCGCCGTTATCAACTGTGAACATGAGGAGTCCCCACTGGCTGTAACTCGAATCTATCACCTTGCAGTCGAAAGTATATGTACGGAGCACCTTGCCGTTTGAGTAATCAAGGAGCCATACGGAATAGTCCGAAACTACTGCAAGCACGTCCATTTCCGCGCCCGAATCAGCTGCCTTTAACAGATAGAGACGGGTATCATCGTTAGTTCTGCATTTCAGTTCAGCCGTCCACGCAGCCTTTTTAAAGCCCTTGTCGTATTTCAGTACCCTTGCGGTCTCGTTGTAGACCACGCTGTTGCTGGCATATACCACCGGCTCGCCGTCCATAAACCTGAGCTTGTAGCTGTTGTACTTTTCGTTCTCGGGAGTTTTCATATCCACACTGCCCACAGCCTTTGCCATGCCGCCGTCAAGGGAATACCTGCTTATGGCATCGGAGTCCTCGCTGTAAGCATAGAGCTGTCCGTCCGAATATCCGAGAATATCCGCATTCAGACCGAAGTTAAAGGCATTTCCGCCCAGTGCAGATATATCAGCGTTACTGATGATCTCTCCGGAAGCCGCGTCGATCACCTCAACGTATACCTTGTTATCCACTACCTTCTGTCCGTTGGGAAATACAGAAGCTCCCTGATAGAGCCTTACGATATGGTCGCCGAAAAACATTACCTTTATATAGCTGTAAGCCTTATCGCTGAGTCCACATTTCCAGAGTATCTCGCCGTCTGCACCGTTGAGTCTCCAGAGGGTATAATCGGAATTGTATACGAATACATCGCCGCCGGTACCGGGCTCGTCATCATTAACTTCATGGCGGTAGCTTGTATAGAGCATCTCGAACACCATGCCGGTCTCATAGGAATATGCTCCGGGAGCGCTGAAATTAGAGAATACAGTGCCGGTCTTGTCACGGCTGAGGTCAAAGTGGGAATCGAGCCTGTTGGAGCTGCCCTTTTTGTCGGAAGCGAACTCGCTGTCAGATGAAGATAACTTCTTTATCAGCTTTCCGGATTCAGCGTCCCAGAAATAAATTCCGGTAGCGTCCTGAGAAACTATGCTCTTTCCGTCGCCCATGAAGGAAAGTTTTTCCACAGCGGTCTCATGTCTCAGAGGGAGCTGAGGTACTATCCTCTCCGGTGCGAACATATCCATTTCCTTTGAGACTGCATACTCTGCCTGCGGGATGACAGGCTTATCGCTGCCGTCGGTCGGAAGAGCCTCCAGACCCTTTCTGATAGCGGGTATGAGCTCATTATCGCCGTAGAGTATCTCCGACTCTGCCGCAAGGTGCTCGGCGTTTTCCACCTGGAGCTCGCTGTTCTTCTTATTTATCTCGTCGTTCTTCCTGTTTATGTCCTTATTCTTTTTGCTTATAGTCAGCGCAGAATAGAGGCTTATCACGGTTATAACCGTGAGAACTCCCGATACTACGAGGAATATCCTTCTTCTGCGGCGTGCCTCACGCTTCTTCTCGCGCTGATACAGGTCGTTGAAGCCGCAGCCCAGCATAGGTGCTGCGATACGAAGATACTCGGTGTTCAGCTTCTTCATGGACTCCTTCAGCGTATCCGATTTTATGTTGGCAGCAAGAGGCTCCACCTCCACACGGGCTACGACCTCCTCACCCTTGTCGTTCACAGTCTTAACGTCCTTGTAGGTGAGCACCTCCGGGAAGGCGTCCTGAGGCTCGCCATCCACGAGAATGGTGATAATATTCGCATTGGTATTGCCGTGGAGCTCCCTGAAATGGGTAAGCTCCTGCATACACCATTTTGACTCCTTATATCTCGGAGAGCATATCACTATGAGGAATTCGGAATTCTCGATAGCGTTGCTTATATCCTCGCTGAGGTCAGTGCTGGTCTGGAGCTCCGACACATCGCGGAATATCCTCCACTTCTCCTTTTCCTTGTCATTGGAAAGATTTTTCGGCGGCTTATAGGCTTCCAGCAGCTTCTGGAGCTTCTCCGCAGCCTGCATATCAGGCTCTGTATGACGATAACTTATAAATGCTTTGTACTTATATGAAGGCATAATTCTGCTCCCTTTCATTTTTTGCTCTCCGCACAGGAACCGCTCCCCCACGGATAACACTGATACTATTGTACCACATATCGACATTTTTTGCAATAGCTGCAAAAAAGAGGAACTGACCGAAGTCAGTTCCCTAATACAGCCTTATCAAACTCTGTGCAGTCCATTTCGTCCCAGTAAACATAGCCGAATTCCTGCTTCGCCCACTCTGCAAGGAAGTCTATCTTTGCTCCGACGTGAGGGAAGCGCTTCAAGCCCTCCGAGCCGTATCTGCGGTTCTTACCATTCTCGTCGTAATAGGTCCCGAACATCTTCTCAACGATAGTAGCACGGTCCTCCATTGGCGTTACCATGCTGTAAAAAGAAGCAAAATGCGGAGAATCATAATTGGTCCTTTCTTCGTACTCAAACGAGGTGATAGAGTCATAATCCGAGCCTGTCATTCTGGCATAACCGTCCAGATCGTCGGTATACCGGAAGCCGGCAGGATTGAACTTCATCCATTCGTCCTCGTCGATGATACCGTAATTCTTACTTACCAGCGTTTCAACGCAGTGCCATATCTCATGGTGGAGCGTCGGCAATGACAATCCCACTTCTCTGCTAAGTACAGCTATGTTATACCAGCCTGCGGTCTTATAAGCGACTCCGCCTGCTACAAACGCCCCTTGGCCGGTATTTTGCAGCTCCTCCACAAGCGATATTCGCAGACCGCAATTGCCGTTGGAAGACTTGAAGTGTTCAAAGAAGCCCTTGGGATACATGGCAAGTATCTTGCGAAGCTCCAGAAGATGATTGTACTCGCCGTCCGGATCAATATATGCAAATTCCTCGGTAGATACGAATTTATAGTCGCTTCCGGTTTCAGCATTCACAACTTCGTTGCCGACAAGTATCCTTACACCGAATTCCTTTTCTATCTCGTCGGCAAGCTCTCTTTCTCTCTTGAAGCCCGCCCCCACCTTTACAGGCTCGTATTTCTCCGGCTCACGATATTTTACCTTTTCCAGCTTATGGCTGTAATCCAGCATTTCCGGATCCACCATGAAAAGCTTTGAATGAACATTCTCGTCATTTGATTCACCGTATTCTATACATATCATCCAGCGCCCAAGCTCCTTGATATAGCAGCAATATGCATAGGAGGCTCCCTCCTCGCTGCTGATTCCAGTAGCTGCAATGCCGCCGGTCTGGGGATCAAGCATATATATTTCATTAAGATCACCGTACATTCCCGGATTGAACGATATCAGCAGAGCATGGCTGCTGTCGTGGTCTGCAAAGAGATTCATGCCGATCTCATCAGTTCTGTAAGCCTTTGTGGACGAGTTCCCACTGAGATCTCTTACGTGTATCTCCACACCACTTTCGGTTATTACGTCACCTACGATGTTTACCATGTTCAAAAACGAATCTTTACTGAAGCACTCATAATAGCCGGCGTCATCATTATACTCAGTGATAAGGCTGCCGTCAGCAAGGGAATATATCCCCTCTTTCACGCCATTTTCAAATTCATCAGAAGCTTCAGAGGCATATATGGTCATTACCTCAGGGAAAGCCATATAAATATACGTAAATCCTTTTCCGGACAACTGTTTGCTCACATTGCCTTTCTGGTCAATCTTCATTACATCCTGATTTGAAGCTATCCAGTAAATGCAGTCGTTTTCACGGTCAAGCTTCCATTCAGTGTAATAATCTGCACCGTCGGCGGTCATAAATGTGGGTTCATCGCTGCCGCTTGCGTAAAGATTGAATGAAGAGTGCACTGACGGCGATGTAGTAACGATAGTGCCGTCCGAAAACATTCCGATAAGTCTTTCCGAAGGATCCACCTTCATTTTACGCACCATGCTGTTAGTAACGGGATCAAAAACATATATGTAGCAGCCATTGTATTCATAGCACTGAACTGCCACCGTGTGGTCGGCACCGCAGCACATACGGTCCACACTGGCTTTTATATCGAAGCCGCTCAGGCACTCCACAGGCTTGCTCATAGGAGGCATGAGCGGAGGCGCAGTGGTAGTTTCAGGCTCAGCTGAGGAAAAGACAGAAGTGGACTTAGAATCCTTATCCGAGCTGTCAGATGTTTTATTCTTTCCGCAGGAAACTGAGCTGAACATCATTACAAAGGCTGTAACAGCAGATATTATCTTTTTCATATTGCTCCTTTCGCACCGTTCTCAGTGTAAGAGCAAATGCATTTTTTTGCCGGCACTTAAACGGTACATTGGTCATGTTAACATTATAATATAACAAATAGAATGTGTCAAGAGAAAAGCTGGATTCAAAGCAAAAGCGGCTGTGTATGCACGTACACAGCCGCTGATAATCATTATAATTCTATTCCGTTCAGACGCAGGAGCTCCCTTGCGGTGTCAACAGAATCCACGCCTGTCTTGTTCTTGACCGGTGCAAATTCACGGCTTCTGTCCACCTCATATGCAAGGCAGTTGTCCTGAAGTCTTACCATGTCCAGCACAAGCGTCT
>Ga0265298_10000490_pt1 | contig 58855 bp, 42 predicted proteins | sample AusTroGonzalo_MG_3_FD_193486 | JGI IMG/M metagenome (GOLD analysis project Ga0265298, IMG submission 193486) | Bovine rumen microbial communities from tropical cattle in Woodstock, Queensland, Australia - Gonzalo_01 | ecosystem: Host-associated > Mammals > Digestive system > Stomach > Rumen ... | reverse complement strand
TGCATTACCTTTTCCTACCGCTTTCAGTTTGCCATCCTCCACTTTGAGCACGCTCTCATTATCGGATGTATAGGTAATCGCAGTGCCGGATATAGCAGATGCCCAGTCGCTAAGAGAGTACTCATCGTCTTTCAACATCACCGTTTTTCCATTGACAAAACTTACCTCATCATCTACCTTGTTAATCGTAATCGGCATTGCGAAACCGGTATTGGAAGCCGCTGCATAGGTCACGCCATCACCGGCATAAGAAGCCGAGATATTTACCGTACCGCTGCAAATCGGGTCAATTGCGTTCGGAGTTCCCACAATGGCTATCTTCGTATCATCGGCGGTGCCCAATGTAATGGTTGCGCCTTCGACTAATGCATTATTGGCGTCGCGAACCTCAAACAAATCCGCAACAGCTATATTGGTGGTATCTGCAGGATAAGAAGCCTTACCGATATATACCAAACTCGTTGCTAACAAGCCTTGCGTCTCACCTATTACTGTGACACTTGTCGTATTTCCGATATTATCGCTAATGGTGATTGTTCCACTATGCTCACCCTCGTCTACAGGATGATAGGTTACAGATATCACAGCAGAGTCACACACTTCACCACCGGTTATCACACTCGAAGGACTTACTGTAAAGTGTGTTTCATCAGAAGATACTACCGATGTTATATATCCCGCGCTCGCATGATAGAACTTAAACGTCTTTGCGGCAGGAGTTGTATTCTTTTGGTTTGCACCAAAATCCAAACTTGCTTTATCTGTCTTAAAATATTCTTTCTTTGTTATCTTAATATTTTTGAAATATGCACCATAGTTACAATAACATCTTAAGCGGACCCAGCGAGTATCTTGACGTAGTGGTACATTACATGACCCGCTTGCCGGATTTCCAGACGGATGATATATTGTTTCTTCTCCCCATTCTCCATCTTCCGTTTTTTCTTTTACCCACCAATCCATACCTGTTGCAGTAGATACAGATCGCTCATACGTAAACGATAAAGACTCAGGCATTCCAGTAAAATGAATATCTATGTATCGTTCATCCCATCCTTCAGCCTCTGTTACTACATTATTACCTCCTAATAAGACGCCACCATTTAGCCATCTAAATCGGTCACTGCCTCCTGCATCATGGTTCTCTATGACACTAGTATAGTTACTTTCTGTCACCTCCAGTGTCACTTGGTTACTCTTCCACTCCGGTGTAATACTCTCCGAATGGTCATATTCTTCCCATTTATATGTTTCCGGATGATATACACGGATATTGGCAGTACCCGGTTTATTGTATATAGTAATATTATTTCCAGAAACCGAAACAACATCCTCGGTGCTATTGGTATTCGCTACAGTATAATCCACACCAGCCGTTTTTGTTACAAATGGCACAATAGATGTATTATAATAATAGTGATCTGCCGTAGCCCATGTAAAGGTGGGTGTTCGACGAGCAATCGTTAATGTTTTTGTATCCGTACCGCTCTCATAACCGCTCGTTTCAGCTTGACTCAAACCTAAAACTAAAGTTCCTGCTTTGCCCAAAGAAAGAGTCTTTCCATCTACTCCAATTGATGGCGCTGTAGAACCTGTATGTGTACCCGTTGCCGGGGTAAACGAAGTAATACTATACGTTATATCACCGCCACTCGTACTCGTCCAAACATCACTCAAATCTAAAGAAGTGTCATCCACATAATATGTATCATCACCGCTCCATGTATAGTCCGGTGTTGCGATTTCACGAGCCGTGCCATAAGCAGTCAAAGTAGCCGTATCCTTATTGGCAACCATTACAGTTACTGTGGCAGTATGCTTGCTAGAACCGGTAGTCTCTGCACCCGGAGTATAGTTCACAGTTAACGTATAGGTCTTAGGGCAATCACTTGAACCGGCCGACAAAGATTTCGTAAAATAAGTTGCATTGGTTCCACTTATACTTACCGTCGGAGTCGCATCACCCACATTATATGTCGAAACAGTAAATGTCTGACTTGCGGTTGCATCTACTGCAGTCTGAGAAAATTCGTAAGAATCGGTATTAAGTTTTATAGTCGGAGCCTTACGGATATAAATATTTTTCACAACATAGGTATATGAACTCACTGATGACCCATCAGTTGAGAACCTAAATCGGTTAGCATTTCGAGCCGCACCAGTAAGAGTATTGTCTACATCTCTATCCTTACCTGATTTTCCCTTCGTATCTAAATCAACATAGTTTGCTCCACCATTGGTCGAATATTGCACTTTCAAATTACATCCTAATAGATCTCCACCCGTATGATACGTGAATGCGATATAATCGATACCGTCAGTATTTGTAAAAACCTCCGTCTCGTATATAACACCTGATTTTACCTTTTGTGAGCCGCCAGAGACATCAGTATGAGCATAACACGTTTCACCCCACATCTGGCCTACACCCATCATCAAAATCATCGCCAGGAGGGCGAAGCGGGTGCGGAAGGATGAAGATACATTGTTTAACATTATGTTTAAACTAGTAAAATTTTTCATATTCTTGCAATTTTAAATTTCTATTTATTATTCTCGGTCAAATATTATCACTATCAACCACTATTATTTTATTTTTGGCAATATTGGTAATTTTTGACTAATTAAAATCAATTCTTAAAATAATGCATGTTTTGCGTTTTGTAAACTCGATTTTGCAAAATATCCTATTATTAAGATTTTGCTATATTTATTTCGCAGTTTCAAACCAAAACAGCGTGCAAAATTAATACAAATCTTTGATTTGTGCAAATTTATTCGCGCGCATGTACACGATTATATAATAAGGTATAGCCGATTCTTAAAAAAAAGCACTATTTTGGAAATTAAAAATTCAAAATTACGTATTATAAATTACGAAATCACAAAATTACGTACTTACACGCTCCCGCAACCTCAACAACCCAATTACAGGACCAATCACAGGACCAATTACAGGACACAGAAAAAGCGGTGCGCCATACAGCACACCGCTTTTTTCTTGTTGGGGAAGGGGTGATTATTTCACACGCTTGCCCTCAATCGTATAAAGCGCTTCACCGCGGCGGATGTACAGAACACCGTTGCTGATGAACTTGGTTGTCTGAACGGCCTCGTCCTTGACGTTCTGCACGCCGGTGAGGATACCGCCCTTCTCTACCACGGTGATGTGACGTACAACCACGCTGTCGCAGTCGTGCTCGTCCTTGAAGATAGCGGCAATAACGTATTCCGCTTCTTCGCTCAGGTAGGTCTGAACCGGCATCACTTCATCCAAGATCACACCATCTTCCATGACAAACCATGTGTCAGCCTCCAGCTCCAGCACGGAACCAATCTCCATCTTCTCATTCAGGGTCGTTGTGTCATGCTTGATCTCAATGACGGTAAGGAAGATGATCGAGTCACCGCCGAGGATGTTCTTCTCGCCGAACAGTACCTGAATCGGCTCAACGGTTGCTTCATCGTATACCTGGTCCAGGAACTCAACCGATTCGCCCTCACAGAAGTACGCAGTGTACTCGCCGTAAGTGGTGGTCGAAGGAGTCACTTTAGCCGTCAGCTTCAACTCTTTGCGATAAACAGCATTGTAAATAATCACATTCGCCTCATCCTCTATTTCCGATTCGGACGAATAGCTTACTTCGATGTTTGCCACGCCGGTCTTGCAATCCACGTTCTCGATCACGTAGCTCTCCAACTCAAATTTCTCGTTGTCGCAAACAATCTTGAGGTCACCGCCGTTCGCGATACTATATTCCACTTTCAGCGTACCCTTGCACGGTTGTTTATCCACCTCTGCCTCCATAGCTACGTCTTCTGCCTTGAGATAGAGCAGACGGCTGACGGAAATATTCTTCACATGGTTGTACAGCGAACCGGAACCCCAGACGCGCACACCCTTAGCAGCAGGATTAAGCGTCTCTTCCCGCCATGAATACGATGTACCGTGGTCGGATTTCTTTTCCGTAACATCCTGCCATTCGCCGTTCAACAGTTGCTGCACTTTATATCCCGCGTCAATGGAAGCGGTCACATGGTCAATCTGGAAGCGAACCACTCCGGCTGCATTCTCATCACTCCATGTATGCTCATGACATGTCTCTCCGTGCCAAACGCTCTGCTCGTCGCTCTGGTTAGCCAGCACATAACAATCAGTAGCCTCTGCTGCACGCACCACTTGAACGCTGAACTCAACACTCGTGCCCTTATAGGTCTCGGTCTCAGCCAATGAAGCGAGGAAGGCGGTCGTTCCTTCATTCATCGAAGCAGTCAGAATGCCTTCGTTTAAGGATACAAACTCTTCGCCGGATACCACCGACACCTCTACCTCCGCGTCAGAAACCTTATTGAATGCCAGCGTTGCACTCAAGCCCGGGTTCAAGATATAGTCGGTCCGCTCGGCATCATTGATGCGTACTGCCAGACTCGGCGTTTTCTTCACCACGTTCAGCTTCAAAGTCTCTTCCTTGGCGGCGATAAATCCTTTCTCTTCCTGAGAGATCGTGATGGATACTTCGCCTAAAGCCACACCGACCAATACGCCTGTCTCGGCGTTATAATCCACGATACCTTCCGGCGCAAAAGTGATTGCCGGCTCATCAACGTTCGTCAAGGTAAGAATGGCCATCTGGTCTAATTCAATCTCGGTTTTGTCCAAACTGAACTGCGGCGTCAGTTGGTCTGCCCAGTGCGCCGTGAGAGTGATGTCTGCCTCCGGCGTGATGATATCTCCGACTTTGCCTACATAGGCCTCGCCGTTGTACCAACCGTTGAACAAGAAACCTTCTTTTGTTGCTTCCGGAAGAATGACAGACGCGCTGTTCCATTTGGCATACAGGTCAATAACGGCTCCGTCCACTTTGGTCAGGTTGCTTACGTTCTGACCATTGGCATATACCGCAGCACCTTCCGCATCGGTAGCCCAGCCTGCGAACGCATAATCAGCCACCGCCGAAGTCTCTGCGCACTCACCGCCGTCCACATCGTAGTTCACCGTGTAGGCACGAACAAACGCGTTGGCGCTCAGGTTCTGCGCTACATCGTATGTGAAGTTCTGATTGGCCATCTCGCCGCTCGTTGCATCATCTGCATGGAAGGCCACCGTATAGGTATTCGAACCCATCGTGTAGGTAATCTGCAGCCAGTAGATATTGATGTCACGGGAGGTCTTCAGCGTGAAGTGGTCATTGTTACCCAAGGAATAACCGGAATAGCTTTTCTCGCTACCGGTTGTCGTTCCGATGGTCTCCACCAATGCACCGTTGACATAGATATCACAATCCTCCCATTTGAATACGCTTACCATACCGTTATGACCAAGTCTTATATCCAAAGAGGTCACATTGATATCGTGGCATTCGCTCACATTCCAGGAAATAGTATATTCATTCCCGCCTGTAATCGTCAGGTAAGCGTTCGACTCAACGGCAGCGTTATAATAATTGGTTCCATCACCGTTTAATGTAAAGGTGACAAAATTACCACTCCAAGAGCGATTGTCATCAGCCCACTCCCGGTTGGAGATTCTTGCCGTCTCCGCCCATACCTGGCCGACTGCCAGCAGGGCAAAAGCGATTAATACATAAATCTTTTTCATATTTTTATTCCTTAAATATATTATACTATATACTATATTATACACTGTTTATTTCACACGTTTACCTTCGATGGTATAGAGTCCTTCACCACGACGGATGTAGAGTACACCGTCACGGAGGATCTTGGTGCTTTGTACTTCGTCATTCTGCACCGTCTCCATGCCCGTAGGCGCTTTATCCTCTACCACGATATGACGTACTACCACGCTGTCACAGCCGAGTTCGTCAACGAAGGTAGCAGTGATGTCAAAGGTGATGGCATCCTCCAGCGGCGTCTCGCCTGCAGGAATAGGAATCAACTCCTCTCCGCTGATGAGGAACCAGTCTTCCGTCTCCAGTACGAGGATATCACCAATCGCCATCGTGTCGTAGATCTCCACGAAGTCCGCCTCACGGATAAGGATGGTGAGGTTGATGATCGAGTCACCGCCCATGAGGTTCTTCTCCTCCAGCACAACCGGGATCGGCTCTACAGTCGGTTCATAGTACCAAACGCCGGCAAACTCAACGGAGTCACCTTCGCAGAACTCAGCTGTATACTCGCCGTATGTAGCGGGTGCATCAGGATTCGGGTTGATGGTTGCAGTCAGCGTGATCTCCTTGCGGTAAACGGCGTTATAGATAACAACGTGCGCTACATCTTCGCCCACCTGGGCAGACGGATAAGACACATGGATGGTAGCCACACCGCCCTTGCACTCGACGTTCTCAATGGTGCTGCTCTCCAATACAAACTTCTCGTTGTCGCAAACAATCTTGAGATCACCGCCGTTGGCAATGCTGTAATCAATCTTGATAGCGCCCGTGCACTCTTCGCCGGCCAGCGCCTGCAGCGCAAGGTCTTCGGCTTTGAGCCAGGTCTTACGGGTCACTTTGACGTTCTGGACAGAACGGTAACCGGTCGAACCGGTCTTGGTGGCGAAACGTACGTAGCGTGCGTCTTCCGGCAGAGCGTGCTCGAACGAGTACCAGGTATCGGTTTCCGGCACATTCATCTTGAACAAATCCGTCCAGTTGCTTCCGTCGGCAGAGGTCTGCGCGAAGAAGTTCGTGTTATTGGAGAAACCAACCATCGCGACACGTCTTGCCTCGAAAGTCAGGATAGCACCCGGCACGTTCTCCGCGAACTCATAGGTCTTGGAATTGCTGATGGTGTTCCACTCGCTCACTTCCGCATCGTTCACCAGATAACATTCATTGATTTCGCCCACCAGCGCCACAACGACGGTGAACTCTGTCGAAATGCTCTGGTAGGTGTCGGTCTCGGCCAGCGACGCACGGAAGACGGCGTTGCCGATACCCAGGGCACTGATGACGCCCTCTTCATACGAGGCCACTCCTTCACCGGAAACAAGTTCCACTTCCACTTCCGCGTCAGATACCTGCTCGAAAGCGACGGTGGCGTTCTCCTCCATATGGATGGTGACGGTGTTGCGCTCCTGACCGTTCAGCAGAACCGTGAGGCTCGGCGTTTTCTTCACTACGGTCAAGTTCAGCGTCTCCTCTTTGGCATCAATAACACCTTTTGCTGCCTGGGAGATCGTGATGGCCACTTCGCCCAATGCGATACCGGTCAGTTCGCCGGTCTCGGCGTTATAATCCACGATGCCTTCCGGCGCAAAGGTGATTTCCGGTTCATCCACATTGGTGAGTGTGAGCACGGCGATCTGGTCCAGTTCAATCTCGGTTTTGTCCAAACTGAACTGCGGCGTCAGTTTGTCCGCCCAGTGCGCCGTCAGGTTGATGTCGGTCTCCGGCGTGATGACATCACCGGCCTTGCCGATGTAGTTCTCGCCGTCATACCAACCGTTGAACAAAAGACCCTCTTTGGTGGGCTCGGGCAGCGTCACCGAGACGCTGTTCCAGATAGCGTACAGGTCGATAACGGCGCCGTCCTCTTTGGTCAGGTTGTTCACATTCTGGCCGTCAGCGTACACCACTTCGCCTTCCGCTTCGGTTGCCCAGCCTGCAAACACGTAATCAGCCACCGCCGATTCCTCAGCGCACTCACCGCCGTCCGCATCGTAGTTCACCGTGTAGGCACGAACAAAAGCGTTGGTGCTCAGGTTCTGCGCTACATCGTAGGCAAAGATCTGGTTCGCCATCTCGCCGCTCGTTGCATCATCTGCATGGAAAGCGATGGAATACGTGTTCGGAGTGATGGTGTAAGTGATCTGCAGCCAGTAGATATTAATGTCACGGGAGGTCTTCAGCGTGAAGTGGTCATTGTTGCCCAAGGAATAACCGGAATAGCTTTTCTCGCTACCTGTCGTCGTTCCGATGGTCTCCACCAATGTACCGTTGACATAGATATCACAATCCTCCCATTTGAATACGCTTACCATACCGTTATGACCAAGTCTTATATCCAAAGAGGTCACATTGATGGTGTAGCATTCGTCCACATTCCAGGAGATCGTATATTCATTCCCGCCTGTGATCGTCAGATAGGCGTTCGCCTCAATGGCAGCGTTGTAATAACTGGTGCCATCACCGCCGAACGTGAAAGTGACATGACTGCCGCTCCAATTACGATTGTCGTTGCTCCACTCCCGGTTGGAGATTCTTGCCGTCTCCGCCCAAACCTGGCCTACAGCCAGCAGGGCTACAGCAATTAAAAAGTAAATTTTCTTCATTGTTTGTGTTGTTTTATTTATTTATAAATACGTATCTCCGTTTTGTAAAGTGCACATTACAAAATGCACGATTTTTAAGGTATTTCGCAAAAATCATTGCTCAAACGACCAGAAAAAACGTGCAAAATTAATACAAATCTATGATTTGTGCAAATTATATCACAATTTTATGTGCAAATAATAACGACGTATAGCCGATTATTAAAAAAAAGCACTATTAGCCATTCCATCGAAGGACGAATTGGCTAATAGTCGTTGATTATTGGCTGTCAGGAGTGATTTTGAGATGTCGTGACCACATGATTTCGAAATTTCGATATGTGTCGTGGTCTCGTGATCTCGTCATTCTCAGTTTTCGATGACACCGGCATCAAGCCAGGATTGTATCGTGGCATCGACATCGGTCATGGCCTGGGAAGGAGACACTTCGTACTCGGCGCAGAGCGCCTTACAGAGGTCGGAGGCCGTGAAGGCACCCTGCTGAGAAGAGGCGCTTTCGGCTTTCTCCCACAGGAAAGCCGCGGTCTCATTGAGGGTGATCATCTTATTGAAATTGATGAGTGCCATCGATTCACCCACCAGAATATACTCATTGCCTAACTTACGGAGGCGGAAACCGGGAATTGTTTTCATTGTTAATAGTTGATTGATTAATATTTCCATTTAAGCCAGGAATGGCGATATATCTTGAGCAGGTAGTGGCGAAACGGACGCAGATGATACCAGAGTCGTCCGCGGGTGAGGGGTTTGCGACGGCCGGAAGGCGTCTCAATCGCCACCACACGGCCGATGATGTCTGCCTGACGGCAGGTCTCTTCACCTGTCAGATTGCCGTCGCCCTGCAAAACATATATGTTTTGTCCGGCGTTCTGCTCTATACGCACCAGGCGATGCAAGACATAAGTATGCTGTCCGGAGTTTCCCATGACTTGTGCCAGAATAATATCTCCACGCCGCGGCGTCCGTGCCATAGGCGCGAGAATAACGCTGTCCTTGTCGCCCTCAATGAAAGGCCGCATACTGACGCCCGAAGGGGTAAAACGCACCTCTTTCTCTTCGCCAAGCAGACGCGCCAGTTCAGGAATCAGTATTTCATTGGCTATCTTCATCAGGGTTCGTATACAAAGCAGTTACAATGATCCTGATACCAGGTGATTCCCGAGATATAAAATTCCGTGATATTCGCCGTGGCTGCTATCTTTACGTAATAATTATTCCGAGGAAGCGTAACATTTATATAACCGGATGAATAGGCAATGCTATCACCGGATAAGGCCGCACTCCAACTGGAGCCATCTTTAGACACATATACTTTTATCGAGGTGCACTTTGAACCGGGAGAATGAAATATCTGGAACTCAGCCAATTCGTCAATGCGCGTTGTTACCACCTGACCGCCGCTACTGGGCAGCTGGAGTCCTACAAAGACACCAGTTACTCCAAAGGTTGCATTTGTACCCGAACAAGTATAGGTGAGTAAGGGCGTTATGCCTGTTTTATTGCCATTCTTAAATTCTAACTTAGTTGCATCCGAAGACATCGTATGAAAATTATGCGATGTCGTTATTCTATCGGCTCTGCATAATGCAGGGCTGAGAGATATCAGACACACCAACAGTATGTGCGAAATTCGTTTCATCATTCTTCTTCACAGCACGGGATTGTCACTTCCCGAAAGATAGCGTAATAGGTTACATCTCCGGTCACTTTGCCATTTGGCTCCTGGAAGAAGTCATCCGGCAGTGTGAACGGATCCGCCCAATCGGCTTCCGCAGTCCATCCGATGAATTCATCGCCCGTTTCGCAAGGCACTACCTCTGCCGTCGGTAGACGGAGAGACTCGGAACCGTCAAGGTTATACTCCGCTGTTTCGATAATCTGGCCGTTCGCTATCCAGTTCACCTGATAGGTCGGGGCAGCCGGTTCCTCAATATAGATGAGATTGATCGTATTGCCGTCCTTGGTGATCTCCTTCAAGGGTTTGCCGCTTACGCCTTCCCATGAGTTTTTGGTGCCATACGGCCACACGTTCTTCGAACCGTAACTGGCGCCGATCTTGGTACCAGACGGAATAACGAGAGTATATCTGGGATTATTGGCGGAGTTATTAGGCACATTGCTCATCCATGCACTGGCGCTGAAATTGACTTTCCAAATCAACATTCCGGCCCCGGGAAGACAGGTATCCCATCCCTTTTTCTCGCGGCACTCGATGTAGTAGTTGAGGCCCTCCTTGACAGCACTCTGCTGCGTGCCTGCGGCGTTGATCTGATAGGCATTGTACTGGTCCGTTCCGGCGGGATAGAGCGTGAGGCGCGCGCCTTCCGAACCCAAGTTCTCCGGAGTCACCCAGCCCATGAAATACTTCTCCCACACGCTGTAGCCCGGAGGACAGTGGGAGTCTCCGTTATATCCACCGCCATCCATGATATCCCATTCGTTCGGCGTGAGACTATTGTAATAGTTCGTGCCGTACTGGGTGTCATAGAAATCCGGCAAACCGATCACGTGGCCGAACTCATGACAGAAGACACCTACACCCGTCCGCGAGCCGGTATAGCCTTTCAGTTCCTGGGACATGGCGTAGTTATTGAGATACTTACCGTCCAGTTTGGTGTCGGCTTTGGAATATTCGGAATAGGTGCCGTAACCTTTGTACTCAATGACCGTCTGTATATTGTAGTTATGCGGCCAGATAGTACTGCTGCTGCCGCCATCCGCTTCGCCCTTGCCGGCATAGATGACATAAACGAAATCCACATAGCCGTCTTCGTTCCAGTCATAATTGGCAAAATCCAGGTCGCTGTACTGTTCGTTAGCCAGTTTACACGCTTCGATGACGGCATCAGCGGCATACTTGTCGTTGCCCTGATTGTCATTGGCGCCGTAGTGAGACTGCTTCTTGCTCAGCGTCACCGGGCCGAATACATCAAACTGCGGCTGGTAGAGACCGTTCGACTGGTCCTTGAAATACTGTGCCGCCGAGCCGTAACCGTTGTTCACCTGACAATCCACGGCGCAGAGAAGCGAATCCATGACATCCGCCGAGTTGGCTTCCTTGAAGCTGACGTCCGAGAAGTTTGCGAGAATGATCAGTCCGCGGGGAGCGAGGTAAGGGGTTGTGCCCACGTCCTGCTGCACACGGCGCTGCCTGGCCTGTGCGCGGCGCGCCTGTACCATTTCGGCGGTAGGCGCCTCGCCCAGCACTTCATACAAACCGGTGGCCTCGTTGAACTCCACCTGCTGACCGTCACGATTGACCATATAATGGTAGTACTCATCACCCATCTGGCGGATCTCGACGGTGGTGCCGTCCGCCTGTGTACGGGTCTGCCATCCGCGGTAGGCAGGAATGGCGTTCGCTATAACAGAAGCTGTCAGAAACAGCGTACAAAACAAGTATTTTCTCATGATGATGTGTTTTTTCGTAATCCCGATTGATGTAATACGTTATTTAACGCGCGCGCCAAGCACGTTGTACTCCTTGCCGTCGCGGATGATGATGAGTTGTCCGTCACGCAACTGTTTGACTGCTTTGGTGCGGACAGCGGTGTCCTCAATGCCCGTCATCTCGTTCCATGTGGCCTTGAGGGTCACTTCCTTTTCCGGCATGACGAGGGTGGCGCCGGGCTGGTAGATGACGCCGTCGAAATCCCATCCGGCGAACTTGAAGCCCTCTTTCGACGGTTTGCCGGAGGACAGTCTGACCTCAGCACCGGCCGGATAAGTCGGGTTATCACACAACGTCTTGCTATACGGATAGCCCTGATAGGTGAGCGCATAGCGCTCCTCCACCACGCGACGGAACAGTTGCACGTTCTTCAGGCTGTTGCCGCTCGTATAGACCGAGAAACGAGCAGAAGAGGAAGAACTGCTATAACAGAACTTGCCATAGTCGGTATTGGTCGAAGCGATAGTCGCCTCGCCGGAAACAACCGAGACTGACCATGTATTGGTAGCATCCGAGCTATAGGACAGCCTCTTGGCGGAGGTAGCACCCAGATAATAGAGCGCACCACCGGCTCCCTCTATCTCAAATTTCCACACGCCGGAAGCGTCAACGAGCGTATATACGCCGGTACCCTCCCCGATGTCAGTCAGCACACCGTCTTCAAACGCTGACGTAACCGGAGCCAGCCATACAGTAGTCTTGGCTGCAGTCGAAGAAAGGGTTGCGGCGGCTGTTACGCCACCCTCTACGTACGCGAAGACGATCTGGTCTCCGGCGCGTAACTGATCGGTCGACTGAATGAGCTCCCAATCATCAGCTCTACCTGCCATCACTATCAACAGTGACAAACAGACAAATGTCAATTTTCTCATGAATCTATAATCAATTATCAATAATTCGCATTTCGTTCCGGCGCATTCACACACAAAACGGCTACAAAGGTACTCATAAAAAATGAAATACACAAATTTTTCGGCGCAAAAAGAGCCAAGTGTTGCATTTTTCCGCTATTTGCAACAAAAATGCTACTATACGGGACAAAATACAAGAAATATGCCAAAAGTAGAATATTTGACATTTTTTGTGGAAAAACATTTTTTATACCTTAAATATTTGCACATGTGCACAAAAATACGTACCTTTGTGCCGATTTTGCAAAACGTATATAGCAAAAACTATATAAACAACCAATTTTTTCGTTTAACAAAAAAACACAAAACACACAATGAAAAAGATTTTCACAATCGCAGCTGCCATTCTGGCAAGCGTAAGTCTCATGGCGGTAGAGCCGACATTGGAAACCTCTCTTTGGGGAGCTGATGATTTCGAAACAGTGATTGCAGATCATGACGGCATCGTTTTATCAACAAGTTTAACCCAATGGGGTGGTAACTTTGCAAATTCAGAAGTTAGATACCTAAATATGGGTGGTGGTACAGATTTATCGGCAGCAGCACCTGCTCCGTATTTTGCTATTTCTTCTGCCACCATAATTGACTCTGTGGAGATTTATTGGGCGCCAAATAATACCGATGCTTCTAACCTAGCTTGGGCTGCTTGGAAAGACAATGCCAACCTGCTCAATCAAGATGTAGATTATTTGGATCAAACAGCAGAATTTACCGGTAGTAAATCTGTTGAAGGCGCTACTTGGCAAAAGATCGACCTCGAGGATAAAGAAGTGAAGGCCATCATGATTGGTCGCCAAATCAAGAAAGCAAAATTAAATGGCACAGAGCAAAGCAATATTGGAAAAAATAAGACTGTAAACATCATTGGCGTACGCGTTTGGTTGAACAATGGTGTGCCTGCTCCTACGTATACCGTTACCTATAAAGCTAACAATGGTAGCGAAGTAGAAGATGTTGTTGTTGAGGGCGCAAAGAAAATTGCAGAAAACACTTTCGCAGCTCAGGAAGGTTTCAAATTTGTTGGTTGGAACACCGCTGCTGACGGCTCGGGTGATGACTATGAAGTAGGCGCAAAGGTAGAATCTGATTTGACGCTCTATGCACAATGGGAGAAAGTTTGCCACAAGGTCATCTATGATTTGGTAGAAGGTATTGGTTCTGCTGAAGTAACTGCTGCAGATGCAACAATAACCGAAGATCCGCTTAGTCTTAAAATTAGCAATAGTGCAGGCCGTATCACGCTGACTCCGCTGGCTGGTTATACGTTTAAGAAAGGCGACATCATCGAGTTCTCGGGTACTGTAGGTAACAGCGGCAAGCCGTTTGGTATCAAGGTGGGTAGTGATGTATATGAGGCAGCAGAAGTGATTCCTAATAATCCGGAAGTACCGACAGAAGGTGGTACTGCTTCCTTTGCTGGCGTTCTTAAATCAGACGCTGAGACATTAGTAATAGGACGTGATGGTGGAACAACCACTACTCTCCTTACCCTTGTCATCAAGCAAGAGGTTAGTTGCGATGATACCACTACCGCTATTGACAACGCAAATGCAGAAGTTAAGGTGGTTAAGCACATTGTGAACGGTCAGCTCGTAATCGAGAAGAACGGTGTGCTCTACAATGCACAGGGTGCTGTAGTTCGCTAATATGATTGAATAAAGGGAGGTGTCTTTGTGCATCTCCCTTTTTTCATAATACCAGACAATTCACTTTAAATAACAATGCATATGAAAAAACTTTTCTTTTTAGCAGCAGCCGTAATGGCAAGCTTCAGCCTGATGGCAGAGGATGTTACGTTTGTAATGTCAGAAATCTTTACAGACGATACGTATCCTACCGTTGAAGTTACCGATCCGGTTCCCGCTACTGTTACCACAACCGCATCCAAGTCGAACGCCAAAACCGGCAAGTTAGGTAGCGACGGTAACTATTTTGAAATTGTTCTCGCTGACGAGACTTTCTCGGCTGTCAGCATGAACGGTTATATCAACACGAGCAGTACCGATAAGAACTGGGCTTTCCAGTTCAGTACGGACGGCGGTGCTTCTTGGAGTGCAGAAGAGACCCAAGCCAATGATGGCAACAAGACCGCACATGATATTGCTATTGAGGCTGATGTACCGGCAGGAGCCAACGGTTTCCGTGTCGTTCGTCGAGCTGGCACTTCGACTGTTGTTAACTCCATCACCTTCACCTTGGGTTCCGCTAGTGCTGATCCTACCTTGAATGTCAATCCGGCAGAGGTGGAATTGGCAGCCAGCCACAAGAACCCGGTTGCAAGCGCAGTCGTTACGTTCAGCGGCAAGAACCTCGAGCCAGGCTCTTATGCACTCACTGTTCCCAACTTGGAAGGGCTGAATGCCGAACCGGCACAGGTGACTGTAAACGAGAACGGCAAACTGAATGCAGAGGTGACCATCACGTATGCTCCGCAAAGCGACGTGGATGCCAACAACACCAAGCTGAGCCTCACCATCGGTGAGTTGACCAAAGAAGTAAGCATCAACTACTCGGCAGCAATGACGGTAGTGAAGAACTTCCTCAATCAGTCCGTTAACATCGAGCAACTGGTTCTCGATAACGGTATTAACTATGACATCGCGTCTACTCTGACCGCAGCCAATATTGAGTTTGAGAACATCAACGCATTGGATAGCCTCAATGACGAGAAGGCGCTTCGCAACGAGCCGTACTTAGGTCTGAAACTGAAGAAAGCAGGCGCATTCCTGGCATGCTGGATCAAGGCAGGCGACCGTATTGCTGTCAAGTTCGGTGCCCTCAAGGACGCTGTCAAGATCGGCGTGAACTACAACTTCGAGGAGTTGCCCGCTACCGATCAGGGTACTTCGATTGAGCGTACCGCTGTGGAAGACGAGTATCTGGAGATCGTCACCAAGTCCGACAAGACCATCGTCATCAAGCAGATCATGCTCAATGAGGACATTCAGAATGTGGTTCTGCCGGGTGACACCGATGGTTTCAACGCAGTAGAGGCTGATACCAAGGCAGTTAAGCGCATCGTTAACGGTCAGTTGCTGATCGAGAAGAACGGTAAGTTGTATGACGTTACCGGCGCAGAGATGAAATAAATTGTTATCATTTATACGATGTATGGAAGCAACTCGCAAAAATGCGGGTTGCTTTTTTCGTGTGACATGCTCCTTTCGGTGATCTCTGCGCCATGTATAGCGGATAGGATGGGAGAAAGGGGAGAGATAAGGCAAAATAAGCAAAAATGATTCAAAAAGACAGAAATATTTGCATATATGCAAAAAAAATCGTAAATTTGCACGCTTTTTGCAGGACAGGAACGAAACAGTCCAATACAAAACCAAAATATATAAGGAAGAAAACGGTGCAGATATAAGCAAAAACATATAAAGAAGGAAAAGATGCAGATATTACGACATATAGGGGAATACACGCTATTGATGGGCAGGGTGCTGCGTCTGCCGGACAGACAGCGCATGTTCTGGCGGCAGTACAGCCGGGAGTTGGAGAAGCAGGGTTTGCAGTCCCTGCCGATCGTACTACTGATCTCGGTCTTTATCGGTGCCATTCTGACCATTCAGGCTAAGACGAACACGGAGAATCCGCTGCTGCCGACGTACATCACGGGACTGCTGACGCGTGACACGCTGCTGTTGGAGTTCTCGAGCACTATTCTATGTCTTATTCTGGCCGGCAAAGTGGGCAGTAACATCGCATCGGAGATAGGCACCATGCGTATCACGGAGCAGATCGACGCAATGGAGATCATGGGTGTGAACAGCGCCAATTATCTGATTCTGCCGAAGATCATGGCGTTCATGAGCATGATGCCGTTCCTGTTTGTCATTTCCACAGCGGCCGGACTGATAGGAGGCTGGGCGGTAGGCGCATTCACGGATATTATCACTATACATGATTACCTGATAGGCGTGCAGTATGCGTTTAATCCGTATTTCGTATGGTACGCCATCATCAAGGCGTTAGTGTTCGCTTTTGTGATCACCAGCATGGCAAGTTACTACGGCTACTCGGTACGCGGCGGTGCACTTGATGTAGGCAGGGCTTCGACCAATGCGGTAGTGAACTCCAATATCATGATTTTGTTTTTGGACTTGATACTATCAAAGTTACTACTTTAATTGACGATTGAAAATAATTGACGATTGAATGATAGAAATAAAAGATATAGTAAAGAGTTTTGACGGTGTGACGGTGCTGAACCATGTGAACGCCACGTTGCGTGACGGAGAGGTGAACATGATCATCGGACAATCCGGTAGCGGCAAGACCGTGCTCATGAAAAGCATGATTGGGCTGCACATGGTGGACAGCGGACAGATTCTGTACGACGGACGTGACCTGGCGGAGATGCGGCATCATGACATCCGCATGCTGCACCGCGAGGTAGGCATGCTGTTCCAAGGCTCGGCGCTGTTCGACAGCATGAGCGTCATGGAGAATGTGTTCTTCCCGATGGAGATGTTCAGCCATATGAGCCGCGAAGAGATGCAGGCGCGTGCGGAGTTCTGCCTGCGTCGCGTGGAGATACCCGAACATGTATGGCACTCCATGCCAAGCGAGATCAGCGGCGGACAGCAGAAACGTGTGGCCATCGCCCGTGCGATTGTGCTCAGCCCCAAGTATCTCTTCTGCGACGAGCCCAACTCGGGTCTGGATCCCAAGACGAGTATTGTGATTGACGCCCTCATTCAGGACATCACCCGCGAGTATAACATATGCACGGTGGTCAACAGCCATGACATGAACTCCATTCTGGAGATCGGTGATAATATCCTGTTCCTCAAAAACGGCCGCAAAGAGTGGCAAGGGAGCCGGCACGAGATCATCACCAGCGACAATGAGGCGTTGAATGAGTTTGTGTTCGCCAGCGAGTTGTTCAAGCGGGTCAAGGCAGCTGCGCTGCAAGAGGTAAAAACAATTCATTAAAAAAAGACGACAGATATGAAAAAAAGTTTGTTCATAGCCGCAATGGCGGTGATGGTGGCAGCAGGCATACAGGCGCAGAACAAAGTGCCGGCATACCGTGGACTGATCGAGCGGGTGCAACCGAACGGAGACACGTTGCGCACGTACCTGCGCGGAGACGAGCATATGCATTGGATGATGACCGAAGACGGATGGCAGATCACCGAAACAGCCAAAGGATGGTTCAAGTACGCCAAAAAGAACCGGAAAGGCGAAGTGGTCAGCAGTTGCCGCAAAGTACACAATGCCGAAGACCGAGGTAAATGCGAGAAGAAATGGCTGGAACGAAAGGGAGTGAGGAAAGGTGAAAGGACAAGGTGAAAGAAGTCGTTTAGTTGAGAGTTTATTGTTTTTATTATGAAAATCATCAGTTATAATTTGAATGGCATCCGGTCGGCCATCAACAAGGGTTTGCTGGATTGGTTGAAGGAGGAGAACCCCGATGTATTCTGTATTCAGGAGAGCAAGGCACAACCGGAGCAGATTGATGTGATGGCGATGCAGGAACTCGGGTACCGCAGTTATATCCACTCGGCTGAGAAGAAAGGCTACTCCGGCGTAGCTGTTTTCTGCAAACAGGAACCGGACAAGGTAGTGGTAGGAATGGACAATCCCAAATACGACCGTGAGGGCCGCGTGCTCCGTGTCGATTTCGGCGACCTGACCATTGTGGACGCGTATATTCCCAGCGGCACGACAGGAGACGTGCGGCAGGACTTCAAGATGGAGTTCTTAGAGGATTTTCTTATCTGGGTGAACGAACTGCGTAAAGAGCGTCCGAACCTCGTTATCTGCGGCGACTACAACATCTGCCATAAACCCATTGACATCAATCACCCCGAACGACAGATCGGTGTATCGGGCTTCCTGCCCGAAGAGCGCGAATGGATGGACCGTTGGGAAGCAAGCGGATTGGTGGACAGTTTCCGTGTGTTCGACCAGAGTGCCGAGCGTTACAGCTGGTGGAGTTGGCGCGCCGGAGCACGTGCACGCAACGTAGGCTGGCGTATTGATTACCACTGGGTGACGGAGAGTCTGCGCGGACGTCTCAAGGATGCCAAGATACTGACGGAGGCCGTACATAGTGACCATTGCCCGGTGATGGTAGAGATTAATTGACGATTGGACAATTGACGATTAGACGATTGATTGTATCATTGAGAAAAAATGTTTGATTGGTAGTTCATTCAAATCGTCCAATACTACTAAATCGTTAATAAATCGTTCAATCGTAAATCGTAAATGGATTTATGGATAAATTACGGACAGAACATCTGATTAAGAAATACGGCAAGCGGACCGTGGTGAATGATGTGTCAATCGAGCTGGAGCAAGGTGAGATTGTGGGATTGTTAGGTCCCAACGGAGCCGGCAAGACGACGACGTTCTACATGACTACGGGGCTTGTGACCGCCAACAACGGCAAGATATTCATGAATGACCAGGACATCACGTCCTTCCCGATGTACAAACGGGCAAAACTCGGTATCGGCTATCTGCCGCAGGAAGCAAGTGTCTTCCGCAAAATGACCGTTGAGGACAATATCCGCTCCGTGCTGGAACTAACCGATTTCAGCAAGGAGTACCAGGCAGAGAAATTAGAGCAACTGATCAAAGAGTTCAATCTCGCCCATGTGCGTCATAACTTAGGTGACCGTCTGAGTGGTGGCGAACGCCGCCGTACGGAGATTGCGCGCTGTCTGGCCATCGAACCGAAGTTCGTCATGCTGGATGAGCCGTTCGCGGGTGTGGATCCGATTGCCGTGCAGGAGATTCAGGACGTTGTGTGGCGTCTCAAAGACCGCAACATAGGCATCCTGATTACCGACCACAACGTGGACGAGACGCTGATGATTACCGACCGTGCGTACCTGCTGTTTGAAGGAAGGATCCTCTTCCACGGCACGCCGGAAGAACTGGCCTCCAATCCGGTGGTTCGCCAGAACTACCTCGGAAGGGATTTTGAGTTGAAGAAGAAAACACGTGTTGAAGATTGAAAATTAAAACAATCATAGTATTTCTGATCGGGCTGATGGTCTGCGGATGCTCGGAGCGCAACACGCCGGATGTGACGCCGGTGGTGAAGGAGTGCGCCGTCATGCCCTCTCCGCGTGCCGGTGCGTCTGCATGCGCCATAGGAGACAAAGGCTATGTGTTCGGTGGGAGAGACCAGAACGGCCGTTACCTGAAGGACCTATGGCAATATGATTCGCAGAGCGATACATGGAGCCGGATAAACAGTTTCCCTGGACGAGCCCGTTTCAAGCCTCTGATGGCGGTCTATGAGGATGCGCTGTATATCGGTTTGGGCTTCGCAGGCGGGCAAGCCTATGACGACAGCTGTTATCTCCGGGATTTATGGAAATACACTCCGGAGAACGGCCAATGGACCGAACTGGCGCCTGCATTGAACCACAACGTCATCGGCGGAGTTCCCTACCTGACTGGTCAACGCCTGTATATGCTCTACGCCACCGGCTGGTCGTATACCAATGAGGTGGTTTACTATGATCTGACGGCAGACGAATGGACCATCGTTCCCTCGACAGGCGAACGCGCCGAGTCATGCCTTGGCGGCGCAGGTGCACAATGCGCAGGACGGTGCTTCTTCGGTGCGGGTGTGCGCAAAGAGAACCTGTGCCAATGGTACGAAGTGGATCTGGAAGCGGACCGGTGGAGCCAACGCGCCTCTTTTCCCGGCAAGGGACGTGAAGCATGCGCCTGCTGCGCCACGAACGACTGTGTCTACCTGTTCGGCGGACGCTATTTCGGCGGAGAACATACGGGAGGTGAAGTATATAACGACTATCTGCGTTACAGCGTAGCCGAAGACCGGTGGGAGCGCTGCGGAGCCATGCCTGCCGGACGCAAAGAGAACATGATTGCCTTCACGATTAACGGAACAGCCTATTTCGGACTGGGCGAAGATGAGAACGGACAACTGACTGACCGATTATACCGCATTGAACAATAGATTTCTATATAGTATCCTCCTGCTGGCCTGCTCACTCTACGGGCATGCCTGGAACTGGTGGCCGCTTCCGATGGCAGAGCCGGACACATGTCAGGACCGATTGGAATACGCAGGCGAAGTGCGTGCGGTCAGCTCCAGCGGTACGGTAGCGCCTACGTGGCTGCATGCCAACCGCAATGGCGCCGTCTCATCGAGACCGCACAGCGGCACAATAAGCCTCGGAATCATCAAACCCGCCACCCGTCCCAACCGGTGGTTCGATTATGACGGAGCGGTCGTGCTGAGCGGAACGGTACAAAGCGGCCGATCGGTAGCCACCGGCTTTTTCAACGAGTTATATGCCCATGTGCGCCTGTACATCGTGGATGTGACCGCCGGTATTCATCCAATGTATACACCTTTCGGCGATGCCGAACTGAGTTCGGGTGACTTGCTCTTTTCGGATAATGCCCACCCTATCCCACGTATCTCCATCGGTTTGGACAAGTACACGCCTTTCCCGGGCCTGTTCGGATATGTAGAGATACGCGGCGGTGTGACACATGGCTGGTTGGGTGACCAGAACGAATATGTACGCAAGACCCTGCTGCATCATAAGTTCATCGGCGGGCGTTTAGGTGGCAGACTGCCTGTCAACTTAGCATACGAACTGCATCATGCGGCACAATGGGGCGGCTATGCAGGAGACCTTGATTTAGGCAATGATTTCCAGAGTTTCAAGAACATATGCCTTGCCCGCAAAGGCGGTGCAACCATCAATGAGCAGTTGAATGCACAAGGCAATCATATGCTCAGCCAGTATATCTGCCTGACCGCCAAAGGCGAAGGATGGCATGTGGACCTGTACTGGCAGGATTTTCAGGAAGACGGAGGTCTGAATTTCATCGGCTGCCGCTCCAATTCGAAAGACGGCCGATGGGGTCTGTCTGCTTCGCAGAACCTATGGCCGTTCATCTCGGGCTTCACGTTTGAGTGCCTGCAGATGACCGATCAGTCCGGTCCCTGGCATGACCGTGACGGAATGGTTTACGGCGGCAGGGACAATTACTACTCCAACAGCGTGTACCGGCAAGGCTGGACTTATTTCGACCGCACTATCGGTTCCGCTTTGATGCGCCCCGAAAACAGCCGTGTGTGGGCCTATCACGCAGGCATCAAAGGAGACATATACGGCTATCGCTACCGCATACTATGCACGTATGCAGACAACTACGGCACGTACGCACAACCGCTCTCTTCACACAACACGGCGGTGCTGTTAGAAGTACACAAGCATGTGCCGCAGGCATGGGGACTGGATTTCGGAATCAGTCTGGCCGGTGATTTCGGCAACCAGTACGGCAATGCCTTCGGCGCCATGATCACCGTCCGCAAACAAGGAATAATCAAACAATGGTAAATATGAATTTTGTAGAACAAAGCAACTGCATTTTTGCGCAAGCAGTAAAAGACTATCACCGCACCGACCATGTGGATGCGCCTATCAACAATCCCTATCCGGCAGGTACGATTGAGCATGATCTGTACCTCAAGAACTGGATTGACACCGTTCAATGGCACTTGGAGGACATCATCCGCGACCCGCACATTGACCCTGTGGAGGCGCTGGCACTCAAACGCCGCATCGACCACAGCAATCAGGACCGTACGGACCTGGTGGAGCGCATTGACAGCTATTTCTGGGAGTTGTACCATGCCGTTCAGCCTCAGCCTGATGCACGCATCAACACGGAGAGTCCGGCATGGGCGATTGACCGTCTGAGTATTCTGCACGTCAAGTTATGGCATATGCAGGAACAGGTGGACCGCACTGATGTGAGTGCAGAGCAGCATGAAAAATGTGTAACCAAAATGGCGGTGCTCAAAGAGCAGTTAGGCGACATGACCACCTCCATCAGCCAGCTTCTGGCTGATTATGAAGCCGGTACGCGCATCATGAAAGTGTACCGCCAGATGAAGATGTACAACGACCCGAACCTCAATCCGGTACTGTACGGGAAGAAATAGTTGATAATATTTTGAAGCGTATTCTTGTCATACGGTTTTCGGCGTTAGGGGACGTAGCGATGTTAGTGCCTGTATTACGGGCTGCCGCGGAGCAGTACCCGGACACAGCGTTCACCATGCTTTCCCAACGACGCTTTGCAGACCTGTTTGCCGACATGCCTTGCAATGTGACTTTCCATGGCGCGGACTTGAAACAACAATCGCTGCATGAGATCGTATCCGGTCTGGGCGCCTATGACGGCGTGGCGGATACGCACAGCGTGCTACGCTCGTTGTATGTGCGCGCGGCAATGTGGTGCAAGGGAGCGCGTGTAGCGGTTATCGACAAAGGGCGTCGGGACAAACGGCTGTTGACCCAAGGCAAGCTACGCACACCGCTCAAGCATACCACGGAGCGTTATCTGGAGGTGTTTTCCCGTCTGGGCTATCCGGTAAAACTGCCGGCAAGTGACCGTACAATACAATCCCCCACTCCGCTCTCCGGCATCGGCATTGCACCCTTTGCGGCGCACCAAGGCAAGATATACCCCTTGGACCGGATGGAGCGTGTTGTGGCGCTGCTCAGCGCCCAAGGCGAACATATCGTACTGTTCGGCGGAGGGAAAAAAGAACAGGAGGTTCTGGAGAGTTGGGCGGAAAAATACCCCGGTGCAGAGTCCATCGCCGGACGCAAGACGCTACGCGAAGAACTGGAGATCATGCGCCGTTTGCGGGTCATGATCACAATGGATTCGGGCAACATGCATCTGGCCTCGTTAACGGGCACACGGGTCGTATCCATCTGGGGTGCCACCCACCCCTATGCGGGCTTCCTTGGACACGGACAGAAAGAAAGCGACTGCGTCCAACGCGACCTGCCTTGCCGCCCATGCTCCATATACGGAAACAAACCCTGCCGCTTCGGCGACTATCGATGCATGGACATAGCGCCGGAAGTCATCGTGGAGAGAGTGAATAAGGAGACTGAACATTGACGATCAATCCGACATATGAACCGTTGAGGGAATGGATAGCGTCCGTGCCTGAGCGCTTTGCCACGGAAGGCGAAGTAATATACGATGCGCGCAATCAGATCCGCCTTCTTACCGCACCGGACGGGACAAAAGTATGCGTCAAACGGTTCCACCGGCCCCTTCTGTTCAACCGGTATATATACCGCTACCTGCGGGACAGCAAAGCCAAACGGTCGTATGACAACGGATTGTATATGCTAGCTCATAAAGTGGGCACTCCCGAACCCGTAGCCTATATCGAGACATCCCGCTGGGGAGGACTGGATTATTCATACCTCCTCACCCTCCCGTCAAGCCTGACCCGCCTGCACCGGGAGTTCACGCTGGCCTACACGCCGGAACTGGAGAACACCATCCGCCCTTTGGCGCGGTTCACCGCCCATATGCATGACGAAGGCATATTGCATCTGGATTTCTCGCCGGGTAATATCTTATGGGACTTTGTGGACGGCGAATACCGGTTCGAAGTGATCGATATCAACCGCATGGCGTTTGGTCCGGTGGATATGAAAAGCGGATGCCGAAGCATCCGCCGGTTGTGCGCCAGAAGCCGTTTCTTTGACGAGTTCGCAGACGAATATGCGAAAGCCCGGCACATGGACGCCGCGCAGTGCAGATACTGGATACATTACTACCGTGACCGCTTTTGGCAGAAAGGCAAAAAAGCGAATTACCTCTATGATTAAACGCATTATCAATACCATAGCCGGATGTTTGGGCATCAAACGACGGATGTTCATTGCGCCTGCCGCTGACAAGCCGGTGCCGGCTTCCATCAGTTATGCCATCACGGTCTGCAACGAAGCGGAAGCCCTATGCACCCTGCTGGATTTTCTGCAACCGTACCTGCAACCAGGCGATGAGATCATCGTCCAGGCCGACCGCAAGAATGTCACGGCGGAGGTTCAACAGGTAGTGCAGGACCATACCCATCTCATCCGCCGGTACGTGGAGCATGACCTGGATTATGATTTTGCCCGCGCCAAGAACCATCTGAATACACAGTGCTGCGGCGAATGGATCTTCCAGTTGGATGCCGACGAGTGTCCGCAGACCTCCCTCTTACAAGCGCTTCCGGCTATCCTGCAAGCCAATCCGGGTGTAGAATTGTACAAAATGCCGCGCATGAACAGCTTTGTGGACGGGCAAGGCCGGACGGAAAAGGAATATGTGGCATGGCCGGACTATCAGGGGCGGTTGTACCGCAATGACCCGCAGCGCATCCGCTGGCACCGCCCGATACATGAGAAGATACGCGGGCACAAGGCATATGTCTATCTGCCGAAAGAAGAGAAGTATGCCATCCGCCACCGCAAAGTGACGGAGCAGGACAAGGCCAAATGGCAAAACTGGAGACAACACTACACATGACTATAGCTTATTTCATAGCATCACCCACATGGGGCGGCGGCGAACAATACGTGTTCGACCTGGCCCGTCATATGAAAGACCGGTTCGGCGTGCGGACCTGTTTCCTTTTTCCGCCTCACAGCAACCGGGAAATGACGGCACGCTTTGCGATGCTCGGCGAATGTGTGGTGTTCCGATACGTAGGCAAAGGCTGGCGCTTTCTGCCATGCTCCGGCCGACGGCTGGAGAAGATTCTCTATCGCTGGCAGGTGGATATACTGCATATCAACAGCCGTCAGAGCTATTTTGCGGCAGTATGGGCCAAACGGATGGCCCGTCATCCGTTCCGTCTGATCGCCACCCAGCACCTGGTACGTCCAGCCAAAAGAGGATGTATATGGGAATGGGTGTACCGCCAGATTGATGTACTGGACTGCGTGAGTCAATGCGTACGTCAAGCGTATCTGCAGCGTCTGGAAGGCCGCTGCGCTTTTCCGAACGTGCAGGTGGTGCATAACAGTTCACCTATCCAGATGGAAGACACCGACCGGCCCAAACAGCCGCCTATGAACCATATCCTCTACCACGGACGTATCTGCCGCGAGAAAGGTATTGAACCTCTCTTTGAGGCCTTAGGGCTGTTAGAGGATGTCCCGTTCCGCATCACTTTCTCCGGCAATATTGGCAAGCACGAACAAATGCTATGGGAGCACCTGGTCAGCACCTCGCCTGTCCGGGAGCGGATTCAGTATGTGGGTTTCCAATCGGACATGCGCAGTCTGCTCTGCGAATGCCATATAGGCATCTCCCCTTCTATCGTGCCGGAAGCAGGCCCGCTGTCCATGTTCGAAGACATGGCATTCGGTCTGGCAGCGATCACCTCTGACAACGGTTCGCAACCGGAGATCATTCAGGACGGCCGGAACGGTCTGCTCTGTCCGCCTAACGACCCGCAGGCTATCGCCAAGGCCTTGCGACGGCTACTGACGGATGCCGAACTGACCCAGCGACTGGGCCGGCAGGCTAAGCAGGATTTCTTCGCAAGACATACCTACGAGCATTTTATCCAGAAGATGTACGACCTTTACACCCTGTAACACCATGAACAAGTTCCTCACTCACTATCAATCGGCCATCGGCAGTCTTAATTATGTGGCATTCATTCTGCTGGTGATGTCCCTTGCTTTTCCGTGGAGTTTCTCCCAGCCGCTGTTTGCCATCTGGCTCATAGCATGGCTACTGGAAGGCCGCTGGCTGAGCCGCAAGAACCTGCGATTTGACAAAACGACGGTTCCTGTACTGCTGCTATGCGGGTTCGTTGTATGGGAAGCCATCAGTCTGCTGTGGACTCAGGACCTGTCATCCGGGCTAAGTGAACTGGCACGGCATCTGCCTGTTTTTGCCCTTTTGCTGATATCTTTGTTCGGAGGAAACGCACATTACAAGAGTTACCGCATCAAGACTGCGCTGATGGCCGGCAGCCTGATGGCAGTCGTGAGTTACTGCGTCGTGGTGTACTGGCATGCGCACACCGGCACGCTGCACCGCCAATGGCCTGAGTTCAGTTACTGGACGCTCTTCGGTGAAGGCCCAGTGCATTATCTCAAGCATCGGCTGTACCTGTGCCTCGTACTGCTGCTGGCGGTCTTTTATTCGGGCGACGTATACCGGCATTATATCACACGCTACCGCAAATGCCCGACCATGACGCTGGTCGTAATAGCGGACGCTATTTTGCTGACCGCTATCTGCCTGAGCGGTTCGCGCACCAGTATCATGCTGCTGCCGGTGTTAGGATTGATGTACCTGTATATCCAATCGCCGAAGAAATACCGCTGGTATATCTTAAGCGGTTTCATCGTGCTGGTGGTAACAGGAGCAACCGTCCTGATGCGCTATAACTGGCGCTTTCAGTCGATGCAAGAAGACTTGGAGGTGTTAGCCAAACGTCCGGACTCGCTATCGAACATCAAGGAACCGCGAGTCTATATATGGTCCACGGTGATACGTCATGCCGATGAGTACGGCGTAGTCGGATTAGGCGCCGGCAGTTCGGACAGTTTCTTGGAGAGATGCTATGAGCAGGACCATTACCTGCAGTCGTTCGGATCCCACAATAACTACCTGTACGTATGGATGGATTTCGGCTATATAGGTCTGGTCTATCTGCTGATTGCGCTGGCGGCGATACCGTTCTTTCATACCGGCAGGGCGCGCTATGACGCTGCTTTCGCCTGCGTTATTTTCGGAGGAGGCATGTTCACGGAGAACCTGCTGACGATGATGAGCTCCCTGTATATTCTCTATGCGTTGATTGCGCTCATACAGATGGAACAGCGCGAAGAAGATTCGCTGCCACCCGTTCGTCCGTAAAGCGTTCCGCCTGCCTATACCCTTTTTCCGTCATGCTCTGACGCAATTCCGGCGAGTTGACTATCTCCGTCAACCGGTCGGCTATTTCCTGCGGGTTCATCGGATCGGCATAGGCGGCAGCGTCTCCGCCTGTCTCGGCAAAGCAGCTGCCGGTTGAAGTCAGTACGGGCGTACCGATGCACATGGATTCCAGGATAGGGATGCCGAAGCCCTCAAAGATACTGGGATAGCAGAACAGTTCCGCCGCTTTGTATACCGCGGGCAGGTCGTCGAACGGCACCGTATGAAGCAGGCGCAGGTCGACTTTACGCGCCTTGGCCAGGTCCGCCATCTGCGCCGCATAGGCGCTCTTGCCGCCCACGGCCACTAAAGGCAAGTCAATATTAGCCATATGCATCGCTTCAATCAGGTGCTTGAGGTTCTTACGCGGTTCGATAGCGCCTACAGTCAGGATAAAGCGTTCCGGCAGACGGTATTTACTCCTTACCTCCGCCAACCGGGATGCCGGAAAGGGTTCGCGGAAACGGTTGCTGCAGCCCTGATAAACGACCTGAATACGCTGCTCGTCTATTCCGAAATAGCTAACAATATCCCGTTTGGTCTGCTCCGAGATGGCTATAATGACATCCGCCACCCGCAGGGCGTAACGCATCTTACGGGTAAACAGCCAGCGATAAGTGACGCTGTACAACTCCGGATAACGGAGAAAAATGACATCATGCACCGTGACGATGGTTTTCACGCCTGTGCGATGGATGCCGAACGGCAACTCGCCGGACAAACCCCAATAGACATCGACATCCTTCATGCGCCTTATACAGCCGAAACTGCGCCATAAGGAGGGCAGACAGCTCCATAGCCCTTCCGGGGCCACCGTTTGCGTATAGGGGAAGGTATACCGGTCCGTCGGCCGGGCATAAAGCAGGTACTCATTCTCCGGGGCGTAAGCCGTCAGCAGCCGAATGACATCCCGGCTGTAGTTACCCAGACCACGGTGGTTGTGGTAGGCACGCTTGGCATCAAAAGCTATTCGCATGGTTCGGTCCATTTTTTATCTATTGCCATCAGGTTCACTCGCTGCATATACATGCCGAAGGTCCGCATGTCCGCGGCACGCTCGGGCTCTTGCTCGGATATATCCGTCACATCCCCTACTCGGTAAAGACGCTCTTTTTGACTGTTGATATGATAGCACCAGAAATAACTGCCGTCGCAGACACCCAGGTGTTCGTTCCCGACAAAGAAAGCGTACCGGCGCGACTGGCTGAACACATCCACACCCAGGCAGTTGTTCTCGTACGGAATACCCAGCAGGCTCAGTACGGATTCCCACACATCGATCTGAGAGGCCGGCCGGTCAATTTGTTGCGGCGTCAGCAAGTCCGAACAGATATAGACAGGGATATGATTATAGGACAGCGGCATGTCGTACTCCAGGTGCGGTATATTGGCGGCCCCGTGGTCTGCCACGAGCACAAACACCGTGTTCCGTCCCCACTCCGTCTGCTGCGCTGCTTCCATGAACTGCCTCAGCGCCTCATCCGCATAGGCAATGATCTGGTCCTTGGGTTTCTCCGCCCGGCCCGCAAACGCCTCCGGCACGATGAACGGCCCATGATTGCTGACGGTCAGGAAAGTAGCAAAGAACGGTTTGCCTTCACGGCTGCGCTCATCCAGTTTGCGCAAACCCCAATCGAACATATACCCGTCCGACACTCCGAAGTTATTGACTGCAGCACCCGTGCCGTAATCATAGAGCGAATAGAGGTCCTCTATATGGTTGTCCCGCCAGAACGAGTTCATGTTGTCGTACTGCGGATTGCCAGTGACAAAGCACATGGTGGCATAGCCGTTCTTCTTCAGGTAATACGGCAGACCGGTATAGATATCCGACTGCACATCCATGATGGGTTTGGCAAAATTGGGCACGAAGCCGTAGTGCACACCGACGATGCCGTTATTGGTATGCACGCCCGTGGAATAGCAGTTGGTCCAGTATATACTTCTGTCCCGCAGTTCACGCAGATAAGGCGTGAGCCACTGTCCGTTCTCCAGCCGCTCCAGATTCTCCGTGGCCATCGATTCCATGAAAATGAGCACCACGTTCGGTCGGCCCTCCACCAGCGGATGCACCTCTGCCTGACGCACCAGCGGCCGCAGTCTGTCCACAGGATGGATGCCCAGTTCCTCCTGCACGTACCGCAATGCCTCCTGCTCGTCTATCGCCGCCAGTTCCTTGGGGATGCCTACCCGGCCGTACTCGGCACTCTTGATGATATTGAAGACCGGATTGACACCTAACTTGTTATAGAAAGGCTTGTTGCTGAAATAGGCGAAACTCACGCGGAGCGGGTACCGCTGAAAACTACCCCGCATGCCGCAGAACGCCGCCCCCCACAGCAACAGTGTCAGGACTCCAGCAATAACATATGGCCGGGTGTGCAGCGTCTCCGAGGGGCGTACAAAAGGCATGAAACGCCGCGTGAGTACCACCAACGAACATATATACAGGACAATGACCGCTATGGCAACCAGCAGGTATATCCAGTTCCCTTGATCCTCAAAGATCATCCCTGCCGTGTCGCCGACGAAACCGAACCAGGCGGTGACGCCTATATTGAGGTGGTTCTCGAAGAAATGAAAATACCGCGCGTTGGCCACATGGACAAAGAGCAGCAGGGCGTAGGTGATGCCATAGTACCAGCTCACCCCTTTCACCACCCGCTGCATCTGTTGCGTATAGTCAGCGCGATGCAGCGTAACCAGCGCCCAGACAGGAACCACGATGAACGGCAGCGCCGAGAGATAGCAGGCAATCAGGTTGTCAAACTTCACACCGATGAGCATAGCCGTCGGCATCAAGGTCCAGTCAAGCCCCTCCGCCGGCATATTCGCCAGGAGGAAGATGACCCGGCATACCGTCAATGCCAGCAGGCCGAGCACGTGGAGTGCCACCAGATATCCGAGAACACGTAAGAAGGATTTCATGATTGGTTGATCTGTTTATGGAGTTTACTGTTTACAGGGTGTCGATGATTTCCATGATGCGTTGCACAAACGCCCGGGCTGCGGTCTCGTTCGTCTGAGAAGAGCCTATGATCACCCTGTCCGCTTTCGCATCCACCACCACCGTATCCCGGTCTGTGAGGAACGCAAAGCCGTCATTGAAACTATAGAAGGCGAACGGCGTGAGGCGGCTATCCGTCACATCCTTGCCGAACCGGTATGCCGAATGATCTATGCCCATTTGCGCCAGAAGCGTGGGCACAAGGTCTATCTGCGAACAGAGCGTCGTCACTTGTCGGGGCGCTTTGACGGCACCGCCGGCCCATACGACAGGAATGGCATAGCGTTGCGGCTCATAGTTGCGCACACCTGCCGGATACGGATAGCCATGGTCGGCCACGAAGAGCAGCAGCGTGTTGCTCCATGCCGGACAAGAACGGAGTGAATCGACAAACGCACCGATACAACTGTCCGTATAGGCTATCGAATTGAGATAACTGTCCTCGTAACGACGGGTGGCAGGCACCTCGAAGGGTTCATGACTGCTCAGGCTGAGGATCACATCCAGGGTCGGTGCATTGCCTTGCTCCCGACCGCATATCTCCTGCGCCGCCTCACGGAACAGCAGATGGTCATGCACGCCCCATTTGGACAAACGCTGCGAGACCGGGAAGGAATGGTCGTTCACACGGTCTATGAACCCGCCGCTGATGAGATATGAGCGCATGTTGGTGAAGTCCTCGTCGCCGCCGTACCAGAACTTGAGCCGGTAGCCTTCCGCGGCCAGACTCTTGCCCAACTGAGGCAGGTGCTGCGACTTGCCGGGTTGCACCATCAGCGACGAAGTGGGTTGACCGGGATAACCGCTCATGATCGCCACCACACCACGGTCCGTACGATAACTGGAAGCCACTGCACGGGAGAAGAACACCCCTTCCTGCGCCAGGCCATGCAACGCCGGCATCGCCTCCCAAGCATTGAGCGAGAAGCTCTCCAGAATGAACAGCACGATGTTCGGCCGCGGGGTGAGCAAGAGAGACTCCTGCGCTTCTGCCGGCAGACTGTCCGGCAACCACTCCGTCACAATACGCTCCGCCTCAGCGGAAGGCATATAGGTATATCGCTTCGTATCAAACGTACTCTCGCTCAACGATTCCATGATATTGAACACCGGATTGATCGCCGCTATATTCATCATCTGCTTTTCCGAGAAATAGACCCGCCCGGTGTTCATGGTTGAGGTCGTCAGACTGCCACGCATCGGCAGGAAGAGCAGTCCTGTCAGGAGCAGCATGCCTATAGCACGTCCGGCACGGGCCTGCCAACGGGCCGGCACCGGCGTATACTCCCATCCTCCCATCACCCGGCGGTACAAGACGAAAGCTCCGGTCCAGGCAACCAGCAAGGCCGTCAACCCGAGCAGCCACATCCACCATTCGGCACAGGCCAGCACCTCACGCGGGGAGGAGAGATAGATCAATACCGACTTGTCCAAATGGAACCCCCATGAGGGGAACACACCGGCATCGCCGATGAACACCACCAGCCCTACAGCCAGCACCAGACCTGTATAACCATCCAGCACCCGCCCCAACAGACGGGACGGCCATAGCGCAAAGACCACCAGGAGCAGTCCGAACACCGCCGTCACATAAGACGCCACGCTCAGATCCAGAGGGAAGGCATGCATGGGCACCAGCAACCAGTCCTGCCAGACCGTCTCGCCCATCAACGGCAGGTTAACCACCATGAAGAGCGGCTTCTGGACCAGGAAGAACAGAATCCAATAGAGGTAATATTTCAGGAAAGAGCGGAGCAATATGAATTACAAATTAAAAATTTAAAATTTAAAATGGATCACGAGATCACGAATCCTATGCCATCTGTCACAAATCAATCCCATACGTAATCAGTATGCCGGTCGGAACGGTCATGATGATAGAGGAGCGGAGTGCTTCAGGGGTGTCCTGCTCAAAGGAGAGTTCCGCCAGGTCATGACAGAAATCCCACATGTTGTAACATTCCACATTGAGCCGCATCGGCACTCCGTTCACTGTCCATCGGCCCTTCACATGCAGGTCGATGTTATAATGCGCACCGTGCCTGCGTCCGAAATCGCCGTCCGTAGGATTGGTGCCGCGGGACGTCCAGGGCAGTATAGCCATCTGGCCGGATGCCCGGTCGTAGTAATAGCGGTAGGAAGTGAAGGGTTTGCCGTCCGTCCATTTGATGGTCACGCCGGCCTGCACCCACTGGCATATGTTATAGCCCAGATAGAAACGCGCCACGAATCCCTTGTCCAGGTCCATGCGGCTCACACCCGCATATTTGCCATTGGGATTGCTCACCACATGCGTAGTGTTGGGACTGGCGGTTGTCTCGGACAGCACGCCCGTCGTGTTACTGTTGGCGCCGTTACCCAGCCCGGTATAACCCGCCGCCTGCATGGACTGCCAGCTGATGCCTACCGTCACTTTTCTGCCGGTATAGGTGTAGCGCGTCAACTGGGAGAAGTAATACGGCGAGTTCAGCAGGAAGTTCGAACCAAAACCGGGCGTAGTGCCCACCATGTACTGCTTCTCGCCATAATCCGGCACGAACACCGGCACATCGCCGAAATAGACATACGAACCGTTAGCGTCCGCTCCGTCCGCATAATAGGTGTGCCACACATTGAAGAACTTGCGGTATGCATTCTGCAATACGATCTCATGCTGGCCCTGGTGGGCGTCCCGGAAGACGAAACGGATAGGGATATGCACCTCGCAGTACGAGGTCTGCATCAGGTTCTTCCTGTACCGGTGATAGCGTCCTCCGGTGGTGGCACACAGCGTGTTGGTGCCCGCCAGATAGATGTCTCCGTTCATGTATTCGTCGGAGAAATAACGCAGGTAGTCCGCGTTGTAGGGCACCCGTTCATGCGCCAGACTTAGTCCCATCTCGAACCAGCGGCAGGGGTGCAAATCAAAACTGATACCGGCCTGCCAGTTAGGCGAGACCTTGCTCTTTCCGCCGCCGAGCAACATCCCGTCCAGCGTGAAGTCCAGATGGGCGTGCAGGTCCAGCTGGCGGCATATGGTATAATCGGCATTGAGGCCGAACGTGTTCTCTAACAATCCGCCGGTGAAAGCATGGCTGGTCCACTCGTAGCGGTACAACGCCGTGTCGGCCGTAGCGATGGGAGAACGGAAATAGACCTCGTTGGTGAACTGCTCCGTCTCGGGACGAAAATGCAGCATCGAGTTATAGGAGCGGACATGCACAGACAGCCAGTCCAGCACCGGCTGCTCGTAGTTGACAGACCAGCTCAGTTCGTGCGTATGGCCGTCCGCCACCCATGGGGCAAAACTCTCGCCGTCGATATCCAGGATGTTCTTGCTGAACGAGCGGTCGGCATGATGCACGGTGTTAAGCGACCAGGTCAGCGCCGTGGATAGGAACTGACGGTGCGCAAAAAGCTGCGCCGTGTAGTTCTTATGGTCGTACACCTCATTGTAGTTATAGAGGTACTCGCTGCCGCCATCCTCCTTGCCTGAGAAGTTCAGGCGATAGCCGATGCGCTCAAAAGCGGCATTGGGCCGTATGGGCAGCAGACCGTCCGCCTGTGCCTTGTAGTAATTGGCTGAATAATACGGATCCTCGGTGATGAGTCCCTGCTCGTTCTCCCGGGTGATGCGCCGCTGGCCGAACGTGGCGTACAGGTGCTGACGGTAGGGGTTGCCGTCCTTGTCCCGGAAGGTGTATGCGGCATCCACATTACCGGCTCCGCGCAGATGACGGCGGGCGGTGACATGCTTAAAGAAATCCGCGCTCTGCATCGCCGTACGATGTGTGATGTTCACGATTGCCGCCGTACCGGCCGCCGGAGCTCCGTTGCCCACCTGACCGACGTTGTACTGCACCTGCACATAATCGCGTGCCGCCGTGTCAACGGTGAAACGCAACTGGGCACTATGGTTGTCAATCAGCAGGTCGTACTGCTGCATGTTCGGTACGAAGAACGTGTTGCCCGGCGCAAAGCGGTCGTCCACGCGTATGCCGTCTATCGTATAAGCGGTCATGGTACACGGCAGACCGGCCACCGCAAGGTTCAACCGGTCCGGATGCCACCACTGACCCGTGGTATGGTTCTCCACGATCACATGGTCGTTCAGCGCCTCCAGATAATAGATGAGATCGGAACGATGGTACCATTGGCGGAAATACTCCGCCGGCACACTGTCATTGCCGTCCATCGCCGTATGGCTGACCTCCAGGGCTCGCGCCGGTGAAAGAGGGAGTAGGAAAGAGGAAAGGAGTGTTCCCATCACCAGACCTCTCAATCTATGTAACGTTTTTCGCAGAAAATCCATTTTGACACTATAACGTGACGAAGTCACCATTTTGACACTTTAACGTTTCAGCACGTTTACATGGTAAACGAGTCCCACCCGGATCTGATGGAACGGATAATCCTTGATGCCGTACTGGTACTGGACGTATGGTTCAAAGCCTTTCACATGGCCGGCAGCGCGTGCCTTGACAGTCATCGGCGCATCGCCGTATTTCTCCCATCCGACGTACCCGCCCCACGTGGCCTGCAGCGACACATACTCGTGCTTCAACTGCGCCTGAAGGCCGTACATGACGGCATCGTTCTGCCGTCCGTTATCGGTCTGCCAGCAAAGAAAACCTGCCGAACCGGCCAGACGGAGCACCAACGGACCCATCGGTATGGACTGTCCTATTGAGGCGTCGAAGAAATAACCCGGGCAGTCATAATGTCTGCGCCGCTCAAACTGCTCTCCGCTGGCGGTCTTCATTCCCAGCCGCAAGCTCATCTGCGGGATATACTTCGCACGGTCGGACTTGAACCACTCGTTATGGAGAATCTGTATGTCCGTCGAGATATACACATCCCCTGCTCCGCTACCTTTGCCGTCGTACTGGTCGTACCAGCCGAACACCGGCATCCACAGGCTCAGGTTCGCCCAGCGCGTGAACAAGGGCACATGCACGCGCGCAAAAATATCCACCGTCCTATTGTTATGATAGCCTATATAGCCTTCGCCGGCCAGTTCAACATCCAGCGTGGAACTCGTGCGTCCGTCCAGCATGTCGATGACAGGCAGGGCATTAGGACCGAAGTAAGCCGGCGCTATTCCCGTCGGCTCACTCAGTGTAGGTCTCTCTATCGGTACCAGAGCCTGTATAGACAATGGAAAAAGGACAAAGGACAATAGACAAAATACAATCCGTCGTTTCATTTAATTCTATATTCTTACAGTCCGCAGGATGGTCTGCATTCGTAATTTTTATTTTTCCTAACACCCGAACAGGTTACGGAAGAAACTCTTCTTCTCGGATGCACCCGGAGCGATGTTAGGGCTGTCCTGCAACTGCTCGATCAGTTTGCGCTCATCCTTGGACAGATGTTCGGGGATGTACACGCCCACATTGATGAGCAGGTCACCCGTACCATAGTTGCGTCCGTACTGGTCGATGCGCGGCAGGCCCTTGCCTCTCATGCGCAGCACCTTGCCCGGTTGCGTACCCGGAGTGACGGTGATCTTCACATCACCCGTGAGGGTCGGTATCTGCACCTGTCCGCCCAAGACCGCTGTCGGCATGTCTAACAGCAGATTATAGACCAGATCGCTCTCCTGGCGGATGAAATCCTTGTGCTCCTCCTCTTCGATGAGCACAAGCAGGTCTCCGTTCACGCCGCCATGCGGAGCGGCATTACCCTTTCCAGGCACGGTCAGTTGCATGCCACCCATCACACCGGCCGGGATGGTGATGGTGATGATCTCTTCGTCACGGACGATCCCTTCGCCGCCGCATTTGGGGCACTTGTTCTTGATGATACGTCCTTCGCCGCCGCAGGTGTCGCAATCAGTCTGCACCTGCATCATGCCGAAGATACCGCGCTGCTGGCGTACGACGCGTCCCGAGCCTTTGCAGGTCGGACAGGTCTCCGTGGTGCCGTCCTTGCTACCCGAACCGTTACAATCCTTACATTGTACGAGCTTGCGCACCTTGATCTTCTTCTCGCAGCCGGTGGCTATCTCTTCGAGGGTCAGACGCACCTTGACACGCATGTCGCTACCACGTCGCACACGCGGACCGCGACTGCCGCCTCGGCCGCCCATGAACATCTCGCCGATGTCGCCGATGTCGAAACCTGCGCCCTGGAAGATGTCGCCGAAATGAGAGAAGATATCTTCCATCGACATGCCTCCGCCGCTGAAGCCTCCGGCACCGCCCATGCCTGCGTGACCGAACTGGTCGTAACGCTGACGTTTCTGCGGGTCAGAAAGCACCTCATACGCTTCGGCAGCCTCTTTGAATTTTTCCTCGGCTTCCTTATCACCCGGGTTCTTGTCCGGGTGATACTGTATCGCTTTCTTGCGGTACGCTTTCTTTATCTCCTCCGCGCTGGCCGTCTTCTCAACCCCCAGCACTTCATAATAATCACGTTTCTCTGCCATTATGATAAATGTTAGATTGTTAGATAGTTAAGATTGTTTCAATTGTATTGAAACGTTAAATAGTTAGCCTCCTCGGTCATTTTGTTAACGTCTCGTGCGACGAGACTATTTTAACGCTTTAACGTTCACGGAGTGAACCATTTTAACAGTTTAACGGCATCACTCTCCCACCACGACTTTCGCAAACCGGATAACCTTGTCGCCAAGTTTGTAACCTTTCTGGGTGCAGTCGATGACCTTGCCTTTGTTCTCTTCTCCGGCAGCAAAAGTGGTTACCGCCTCATGCTCGTCCGTATTGAAATCCGCGCCTTCTGTCTCAATGGCGTGTACGTCCTGCTTGTCGAGGAAAGAGACGAACTTCTGCTGGATCAACCGTATGCCTTCGCGTACTGCGTCTATATCATCTGTCTTGTCCATCGCCTCCACGGCACGCTCAAAATCATCCACCAGCGGCAGCATCTCCTTGAAAATACGCTCACCGGCAGTGGCCATGAGTTCCAGTTTCTCCTTGTTGGTACGGCGGCGGTAGTTGTCAAACTCCGCCATCATGCGCAGGTTCTTGTCCTCCAGTTCGCCGATACGCGCTTTCAGCCCCTCGGTCTCATTCTCCGACGCCATTTCCTCAACCGCCTCTTCCTGAGGCTGTTCCGTTTCCGGCGTCTCTACAGTCTCCTGACTCTCTTGCGTCTCAACACGCTCTTCTTTCAATTCTTCCTTATCTTTGCTCATAATTAAGTTTATTTACTATTTGTTTCGTGTTCCCGCGATCACGACTATCTTTAATTTTTTATTTTCATTTTTAATTTCTATTCCTCCAATTTCCGTGCCAAAGGTTTGAGTTCTGCCATTTTGTCACACCAAGCATATTATTGTCCGCCAAATTTGAGGCTACAGGCCGGTCTATACATCCTCTTAAAACCAGACTCTCCCTCCCACCACTACGGCACTCAGATTACGGCTGAAGGGGTCATGCCATTGCAGCGACAACCGGAACACATCATCAAAACGCTTTTCTATCTCTACCAGCCCATAGACCGCCGCATCGGCCAGCACGCGCTCCGGAGCGTTCGACGAAAACCAGATCACCTGACCGGCTATCCTCCACTGTTCAGACAGACGGAAGGTCGGCGACAGCCGCACACTCCCGTACGGCGCACTGTGACTGGAGTCTATGGTATGGCAGATAGTGGCTCCGCCGGTCAGTATCAACCAGTCTGTCATCCAGGATGCGGCCGCGTTCGCCTGGATCGTATGCGTGTTCTCCTCTATCATCCGTATGTACTTGGTGCCCACATTGAGGTTCAGCCGCTTATGAGTGAACGTGTACGCCAATCGCACTACGTCCGCTTTCTGCTCCTCAGCCGGATCCGTCGGACTCAGCCAATTGACGCCGTCCTGCACCGGATAAGACGTCGGCAGCACCAGCAGATATGACGGATTGATGAAACGCCGGTAGTACCCTGCTTGCAACTGATGCCCTGCAGCCGGCGTGGCGGCTATACTCGCCATGATGAAGTTACGCGTGTCCCGACAGGAAGCCTTTCCCGTGTACGTGCGCGAACTATAATTATAAAATGAGACACGGTCGCCTATGGACAACTTGACCGGTCCGATCGTATAATCCAGTTGCAGATAAAGGTCATTATTCATGACCGTATATCGGTCCGAGGCATCAAACGGTGTCGGAGACGCCAGCATATCCTGGGCAAGGTGATAGCGGTGGTTGGCGAGGTTCATCTCCCATCCGCCACCCAACTGCAGGCCCTTGACAAAAGGAAGCGGTGTGTTCATTTCCACCACATATAGTTGCGTACCCGTCCGTGTCCGATTGGCACGCTCCAGACTGCCGTACGCTTGATGATAACCGTCGTCTCCGTACTCATAACCCGCTAACAGCATCAGTTCCGTGCCGATAGCGTTAAACGTATGAAAATACCGCGCACGCGCCAGGTAATCCTGTTTCGAAGACACATCCGTCTGCCGGTCGTATGACTGTCGCAGATAGACCAACAGCCGGTCACGCAGACCGAAGCGCTGGTGTAGATGGATGTCCGCATATTGATCGATATCGAGCTCCCTGCGGGGGTAATAGAAGGAGGCGCTCGTATGGACATACATATCCGTGGAATAACCTGCGGAGTCGGTTCGTCCGTAGAGCATCGTTAATGCAGGAGAGCCTGTCGTGGAGGTTGCCGCCTCCAGGGTTACCGCGCCATGCATGTTCTCCGCATTGCGGCGCATGCTCAGATCAATCACGCCGCCCAAACCCGTTTTGCCTTTCATCACGCCCGGGTTCTCGCATATCTGGATCTTGACACAGGCACGCGCCATAGTGGATGCCAAGAACTGCCGGATGTTACAGGACATGACCACGTTCTCCATGCGCAACTGGTAATCATCCAGCATACGGTCAAACCCAGTCACCAAGGGTTCGGGATACATCAGCAGCACGTCCATCAGGCTCTCATCGCCCCGTAACGGGAGACGGTCTATATAGATGATGGTGCGGTCTCCTGACAGCACGACCGGCGGCTCTTCCTGCGCATGGATCATCCATACAGCCCCCATCACCACCGTCAATAATATGAATATTCTATGTATAGCCCTGCTCATTTCGGTCATCGTGATCTATGATGCCTATTTTCCCAGGATGTCTGGTTTACATCCTTTCAGGCTGCAAAATTACACAAAAAAAATGACGTGAGCAAATTTCACGTCATTTTTTTGTCAGTTCTCCTTCGGGAAACTGTGATAGTGATAGATGATGCTGTTGCCCATGTTCACCGTCATGTACGCATGACCGGGTTCGCCGTCCTTGGCCGAATCCAGCACAAGGTAGTTGACTTCCTTGTAGATGACGGACTGGCGCGCGTGCTGGTGACCGCTCCATACATAATCCACCTTGTACTTGCCGAAGAGGTCCGTCATGGCATACGTATCCTCCAAGGCATAGTTGCTGGCATGCTCCTGTGAGCCGTCCAGTTTCCACTGATGGGTATGAGTAAAGACGATGATATGCCGGTACCCTTCCTGCGATTTCTCTGCTAACAGCTGTTCCAGCCACTTCATCTGTGCGTCACCCAACGTGCCTTCACCCGTGTCGATACAAATGAACAGGTCGAGTTTCTTGCCGCCGTTATGGGTGTCGAACCAATAGACAGAGGTCTTGAAGATAGAGCGGTATATAGACCACTGCTTGAAATAGATATCATGGTTACCGACGGTAACGAAGACGGTGTCCTGCGCCGTCTGACCAGCGAAATGCAGGATTGAGTCCGCGCACGGGAAATTATCCTGTGCATCGATGAGGTCGCCGAGGTGTAGCGCCATCTTGGGCGAAGGAGCTGCTTTGTACTGCTCCATGAAATAATCGAGACAACGGTGCGTCTTACGGGTTATATGACTGTCCGAGCAGACATAGATAAGGTAGTCATCCGACTGCATATCCAGATGGCTGAAGCCCGCCTGCGCATTATATTCCATCGACTGTTCGAAACGCGTTTTGACGGTCTCACCCTGGGGGGAGAACATACCGAGTATATCGAGGGTCATGTCCCGGCTGCAAGCGCTCAATACCAGCGCCATGACAATATAGAGAATCTTTTTCATATAAGTAGTTATTTTCGGGATTATGTGATACATGCTCATTAGAAACGATAACTGAAACCGGTACGGAAAGTGGCGCCGTAGAACGTGGCGTCGAGGTGGAACATACCCGTCGGTTTGCATTGTGCGCCGAAGAGCAGCCGCCAGTGCTCCGCTACATCATACCAGGCATTGACCATGAACAATGGCTGCCACATACGCTCCATATGCTTGTCGTCCACATTGCTGATGACGAAAGAAAGGTTCCAAGGATTGGCCTGCGGACGGCAGAACACCTCCACGCGGTAGAGCAGGTTGAACGGCTCCACAACGTAGGTCTCGTTGGAATACCAGGTTCTCTGCCAGTTGTCGAAGACGCGTCCGAACATACCTAATGTGACGGACACATAGTCCATACGGTAGCCGACGGCGAGTGCCGCGGTGATGTCGGCCATGCGGTTACGCGCCACCCCCCGGTACATGATGTCCGTCTCCAGGAACATTTCTCCGACGGGCAGTTCGAACTTAGGACGGAGGTACAACGCGCCGGTGTGCACATTGGCGGTGGAGAACTGCAGTTTGGCCTCCATCTCAAAATGCGGGTTGAACGGCATCAATGCCTGCACGTCAAAATTACCATGGTGTCCCCATGTCGTGTTATAACTGTACTCCACCATGCCGGTCAAGGAGTACCTGCGCTCACCAAACCCCGGATTGCCGGCCGCCCGGACCGACGGGAGGTGAAGCGTGAGAAAGGAAAGCAGCAGCATGACTGCCAAAACATAACGCCTCATAATTTATTTATCATTTGTTCATTTACCATTTATTATTTCGTGGCCACGTGATCTCGTGATCTCGTCATTTTTAATTTTAATTTCGTCAATCCATAGACGATCACAGTTGCACAACCGTCAAACCGGCCCCCCCGTGGTTGACGTCTCCGTCCCCAAAATCCAGCGGTATCTGTTTGCGCTTGCGCCGCTGTCGGTTGAGGTCGCTCAGATAGTCGCGTGTGAGTTGCTTGAGCGCTCCCGTACCGGTGCCGTGCAGGATGGTCACTTCGCCTGCGCCCACCATGAGGGCGTCGTCCATATATGCGATGAGCTTCTCCAGGGCTTCGTCGGCACGATAGCCGCGCAGGTCGAGTGTCCGCTCGAAAGCCACCGTACGTCGGTGCACGATCGATGTACTGCTCGGAGCGGGCGTCTTAGTCGCACTCTGCAAATTCGCATTCTTGGCGAAAGCGCGAAGGTCGGAGAAATCCCGGAGCACCTTGGACTGACCTGTCGGAGCCGGTTGCACAGCTGTCTTGGATCTGCCGGGGGCCTGCGCCACTTTCTCTTTGAGTGCCTCCACTTTCTTGCGGGCGGCTTTGGTCCGCTCCTTGTCCGCCTTGGCCTCTTTGATCTCGCGGATGGTCCGTTCGATGGTGGCATTGGACTGATCAAGCAGGTCCGCCGCCTGACGGCGTGCCTCTTCCAGCATCTCTTTCTTCTTCGCCTTGATGCCACTCATCTGCTCCTCATACTGCGCGATGCGCTCCTCCAGCACTTTCTCTTTCTGGCGGATGGCCTGACGTTTGTTCTCCCAGTAGCGTTTGTCTCGGGCGATGTCCTGCAGTTGCTTGTCGTAGTCGATATGTTCCTCTCCGATCAGTTCGGAGGCATAACGTATGATGCTTTCGCCCAGACCGGTCTGCCGTGCTATCTCGATGGCAAAGCTGCTGCCGGCCTGTCCTATGGACAACTGGAACAGCGGCCTCATGGCTCCGCGGTCATACAGCATAGCGCCGTTGACTACACCGGGTGTCTGCTCCGCAAAATGCTTGAGATTCGTATAGTGGGTGGTGATGATACCGAACACGCGGCGTTGTACCAGTTCGCGCAGGATGGCCTCGGCGATGGCTCCGCCGATGAGCGGTTCAGTACCCGTTCCCATCTCATCAATGAGGATGAGCGTCCGGTCATCCGCCTGGCGCAGGAACGTGCGCATGTTACGCAGATGGGACGAATAGGTGGACAGCTCGTCCTGAATGGACTGCTCGTCTCCTATGTCAATCATCAGCTGATGAAAGAGCCCTGCCCTGCTCTGCTCCGCCACCGGGACCAACAGACCGCACTGGAGCATGTACTGCAGCAACGCCACCGTCTTCAGACAGACTGACTTGCCACCGGCATTGGGTCCGGAGATGACCAGCACATGGTTCTGCCCGGCATTGAGACGTATGGAGAGCGGCACCACCTTTTTGCCTTGGGGCGTATAATGGAGCCACAGCACCGGATGGCACGCCTCAGACCATTCCAGCAGAGGCTCATTGACCAGTTCAGGACGGATGGCATGCAGCGTGTGGGCCAACGAGGCCTTGGCAGACAGGAAATCCACCTCCGCCAACATCTGCTGGCTCTCCATGATAAGTTCTGTATTGGGGCGAAGGCGCTCAGTCACCGCCTGCAGAATACGCACACGCTCCCGCCGCTCCGCGCCTTCCAGTTCTCGGATATGATTATTCGCCTCCACCACCTGTTGCGGCTCTATATAGACCGTTTTTCCGGTAGCTGATTCGTCGTGCACTATACCGCCTATCTTGCGTTTATACCCGGGGGGAACGGGTATGACAAGCCGTCCCTCACGCAGCGTTGGCGCTGCATCAGCATCCACCAGACCGTCCGCTTTCGCCTGACGGAGGATAGAAGCGAGAGTGCGTCCCACACTGCCCTGCAGATTGACCAGTTCGCGCCGTATGCGTGCCAGTTCAGGCGACGCATGGTCCGCCAGACGTCCGTACCGATCCAATATGGCGTCAATCATCCGAACGATGGACGAAAGATCGCTTTGCGGAACGACCGCATCGCCAGAAGACCGCTTCACAGACACGCCGGCTTCGCCCGTCAGGTTCTTCAACAGCGGGTATTTGTTCTCATCCAAGGAGTGAAAGAATGCCTCCAGATCGGCGGCAAAGGAAAGGCACTTGCGCAAGTCGTCCAATTCAGCTTCATCCAGGAAGAGGCCTTCTATACGTATCCGCGCCACCGCCTCCCGCATGTCGTGTATGTCCCCACGCGGAAACGTGAGCATCGGATCGGACTGGGCGAGACGCATCTGGTCGGTCATCAGCAACAGATGCTGCACCGTGTCATAGTCCGTCTCCATCTGCATGGCATCCACCTTCTCGCGTCCCAGCGAAGAGGCACAACGACGATGCAGTTCGTCACGGATGACTGAGAAATCAATCTTCTGCTCTATGTTAGAAGGATAAAACAAGGAATTAACTCATTTACGATTGGGTCATTTACCATTTTCGTGATCTCACGATCTCGTTTTCCCAAGAAGCCTGGGTTGTCTGATTTTCCACATTCACCCGAGGATCCGGCAGTCCCTCACGGCCGGTGCACCGACAGCTTCATTGAGTTTGCGGACCAGTTCGAAGCGGTTCTCAAAGAGCTGCGCCTTAAGCGCCGCCGAGTTGACATGGACGATCAACATTCCGTCCTTCACTTCAACGCTCCGAGTAAGTTTCTTGACGGTCTCACCCATTACTTTCGGCCACACCTCTTCTATCTGTACATCCAGCACAGACTGCTCCAATCCGCTTTCCCGAAGATACGAGATGAGTGCTTCTCCGATAGGAACGGCGTTAGCGGGCATTAGGATCTTTGACTTTCTTCAAGAATATTTTCTGACGCGTACGGAAGGTACGGATATTCGGATCGAGGGCGTTGTACTTCTGAATGGCCTCGATATACACGCCTTCCTCCTGGCTCAGCTCCCACAACGACTGTCCGGTATAGGTCCAGACATACTCATTGGCTCCGACATTCTTCTTCGCAGCCATAAAGATACGGTCACCTGCCTGCATCTCGCGTCCGAGCGCATCGTTGTATTCCCGCAGGTCGCGTTCACGCATATTAAGACGGAATGCCACATTGGGATACGTATCTCCCTCACGTGCGATCACATACGGTATACCGTTGCATCTCTTCTTGGTATGGATGAGCAGGAAGCTGTCACGCTCCTCTTTCGCGGTGAGCGGCTTGATAAGCGGCGGCTCCGGATCATTATTGATGACCATGATAGGCTCCGTCTTGTGCACCACTGTAGCCTTGAGCGGACGTTTCGGCGCCTGCTGTCTCGGAACGGACTTGCCGGCCAGCGTCAGGGAATCCAGATGGTAATCCTCAATCAGTTTGATGAGTTTCGAGGCATAAAGCGGATCAGTAGCATAGCCGCACTCACGCAGACGGTACGCCCATCCTTCGTAGTCCTCCACCGCAATCTCAAAGCAGGTTATATAGCGGGTACGCTTGAGGAACAACGAATGGTCCTTATAACTCTCCGCGGCGTCTCCGTACTTACGGAAACACTCGTTCCGGCGCTCGTCATCATAATGGAAGGATGCGCCGAGCCAGTCACTGGTACACTTGATACCGAAATGGTTCTTCGCTTTCTGTGCCAGTTCGCTGGACCCCGCACCGGATTCCAACAGCGCCTGTGCCATTGTGATGGATGCCGGAATACCGTAGTCCACCTGCTGCTGGACAGCCACGTCTTTCCAAGCATTGATATACTCCAAATAGGCCGCGCTCTGGTTCTGTGCCACTGCTGTCAGACTGAGTGCCAGAAACGCCAAAAATACATACTTTTTGTTCATAGTACTTTACGTTTTAACGAATTATGGCGCAAAAGTACAAAAAAATTTGCACATATGCAAAAAAAGCAGTAATTTTGTGCACAAAATTGATATTTTTATGACAAAACGCCTACAAATAGCACTTTTTTGCCTCTTTTATCTGGCTCTGGTAGGATGTAAAGACAATAACAGTCCCGTCTTTCACACCGACACGCTGGATTTGACAGTGCTGCATGAGGAGTGGCTGTTCGACGAGAGGACACAGCAGTTCTACGGTCATTTCGAGATCCCCGAGATCACGAGTACGGTGTATAACTACGGCAACTGGTCTATCTGCCGGGAGTTCTTCGCCGGCACGAAGGACGCCTATCAGATCGCCCTTCCGACGAGTATATTCTGTTCGGACACGCTGTCCGGCGGAAAAGTGGTGTACTACACGCAGTACATCGATTATCGCCTGGGAGTGGGGTATGTGGATGTACAACTGACCAACTCCGACTATATCTATTCCGTAGACGGCAAGGGCGAACTCATCCAGCCGGAAGACATGGTCTTCAGACTGCAACTGATGTATTGACAGTGGATAGCTGACCGTTGACAGCCGGAAGATACATAGTAGGGCCTTGCGCGGCGGAGAGCCGCGAACAGGTGATGGAGACCGTTGAAGCTATCAGCAATCAGCTGTCAGGCTTCCGTTGTCCGTTCATTTTTCGCGCGGGCGTATGGAAGCCGCGTACGAGTCCGCACACGTTCCAAGGCGCAGGCGAAGAGGCGTTGGCGTGGCTGCGTGAAGTGAAAGCCACCTACGGTCTGCCGGTGGCCACCGAAGTAGCCACTCCCGAACATGTGCAGGCGGCGATGGAGGCCGGTATAGACTATCTGTGGATAGGCGCACGTACCTCCGCCAACCCGATTGCGGTGCAGGAGATAGTTGAGAGTATAAAAGTTGAGAGTTTAAAGTTGACAGTTGATAGAAGTTCGAAAGAAGAAAGTTTAAAGTTGAAAGGACTTCTGATCAAGAACCCGGTGAATGCGGATGCGGGACTGTGGTTAGGGAACATTGAGCGTCTGGAGCAGACCGGTGTGCCGGTGATTGCGGTGCATCGCGGATGCGGTCATCAGCCGTGCTGGTCGATGGCGAATCAGGTACGGACCGCACGGCCGGATATACCGATGCTGTTAGACCCAAGTCACATGAGCGGTGACGCCGGTCAGGTGGCGGGTCTGATGGACAAGATAGAGGAATTAGGTTTCGACGGCGCGATGGTAGAGGTACACTGCCGGCCGGAAGATGCGCTCTCGGACGGGAAGCAACAGATACGACCGTCTGACTTATCGGAATTAATCGGAGCGCATCGGAGATTATCCGAATCTACCGGAAACCATTCGAATGTGTCCGACTCCGTCAGAGAGGGCATCGAGCTCAACTGGCTGCGGGCGGAGATAGATGAGTTGGACGATCGGTTATGGGACACCATCGCCGCCCGTATGGATGTCAGCCGCCGCATCGGCGAATGGAAGAAGACGCACGGCGTGAGTCCCTTCCAGCCGGAACGATACAGACAGATACTTACCCAATGCCGCCAACAGGCCGTGCAAAGAGGTTTAGAAAGCCATTTTATAGAACAATTATGGAACACAATACACGAAGAAAGTTTACGACAACAGGAATAATCCTATTTCTCTTATGCCTGACCGCGACGGTATGGGCACAGGAGGCACCTCTCCGCACGAGTATATCTGGTGTGGTGGTTGACGGCGACACGGGTGAGACCTTGCCGTTCGTACAGATATACTTCCTCAAATCCACGCCCAACAAAGGTATGGTGGCCTCAGAAGTGGGCACCACCTCCGATATAGACGGTAACTTCTCCATCAGCAACACGTCCGGCTACAACACCCTGCATTTCCAGATGATAGGTTTCAAGACGGAGATGCTCACTCTGCGCAAGGGCCAGAACCGGACAAACGTGAAGGTCAAGCTGACACCTGACGTGTACGGTCTGCAGGATATCGTAGTGACGCCGAAGAACCGCAAGCGCGACTACCGACGCAAAGGCAACCCGGCCGTGGAGCTCATCAAGAACGTGATTGCCAACAAAGAGCAGCACTGCGTCAAGACGGTGGACCAATACACCGCACAGAGTTATTCGCGTATGTCCTTTGCGCTGGATAACATCAAAGTGAACTGGGAGAAGCCCTTCTGGAAGAACTTCGAGTTCGTCAAGAAATATATTGACACGACGGGCGTATATCCGAGCATCACCATCAGCATCCGCGAACACCTGACGGATGAATATTTCCAGCGCAAACCGCACCGCGAGAAGAAGATATTACAGAAGAAGCGTATCTTCGGTGTGGAGGATTTAGTGTCCACGGGTGCATTCCAAGAGAACATCAACGCCGTGTTCAAGGACGTTGAGATCAACGACAACAGCATGAACCTGCTGTTCAACCGTTTTGTCTCCCCGCTGTCCTCCACGCTGGCCGTGACATTCTACCAGTACTACATCATGGACACGATCATGGTGGACGGCTATCCGTGTATTGACCTGGCGTTCGTGCCGGTCAACTCGGAGAGTTACGGTTTCACGGGTCACCTGTATATCGTCAACGACTCGACCTTCCGCATCAAGAAATACGCGATCAACGTACCGCCGGATATCAACCTCAATTTCGTGAGCAACTTCTCCATCGAACACAGTTACCGTCAGTTGGAGAACGGTCTGTGGGCCCCGGACAGGACATCCACCTATGCGAAGTTCTACGTGATGAACAACACCCGTGGTATCCTGGCCCGGCAGACGAAGATATACACCAAGTGGGATCTGGACACGCCGATAGCCAAAGAGACGTTCTCCGCGCTGACATCCGAAGAGCCGGACATGAACGACTCCACCGCTCAGCGCCTGGGTGCCGCCGCATGGGACACCTTGCGGCCGGAACCGCTGACGCGGTACGAGAACTCGGTGTATGACCTGGTGAAAGAGGTGACGGAGAATCCCAAACTGGCAACGGCGATAGCGGCCGTCAATGCCATCACGACGGAGTTCGTGGCGACCACTCCCGCCAAGGATCTGGATGACAGCAAGTTCGATTTCGGTCCTATCTACCAGACGGTGAGCTGGAACCTGTTAGAGGGTGTCCGTGTGCGTGTCGGCGGTGCCTCGACAGCCAAACTGCACGATCAGATCTTCTTCAGGGGTTATGTGGCTTTCGGAACAACCGACTTGCGCCCCAAATACAACGGTACATTCATCTACACTTTCGACAAGCATAAGAACCAGCCTTACGACAGATTGAGGCACCATATCCAGCTGACGGCGCAGTACGACGTAGAGGAACCGGGTATGCAGACGGATGTCATCCGCCGTGACCATATCCTGATGTCCATTCCGACGAGCACGCCGACCTTGGGTTTCAGCCAGTATGTCTTCCACGCCAAAGCGGAGTACATGAAAGAGTGGCGCAACCGGTTCTCCATCCGTGCCAGTTTCGATTTCACCAATAACGAAGCGGCGGGCGCGTTGAAGTACGAGCGTGTGAACTGGACGCAGAACATCACGACCACGGATACCACATGGACCAAAGAGCTAAGTAATATCGGTTCTTACCGCAACTACGAAGGCTGCTTTGAGTTCCGCTATTCACCGGGCAGCCGCGTGTTTATAGACCGTATGGGTATAGAGAGTCCGTTCGCACTGGAGAAAGATGCTCCGACCATCAAGATCATGCACTACGTAGGCTATCTGGACGACCGTCACAACGGCGGAGACGGCTTTATCTACAACCGTACGGAAGCGCTGTTTGACAAGCGGTTCTGGTTCTCGGCTTTCGGCCATCTGGACCTGCGCGTGCAGACGGGTATGATCTGGCAGAAAGTGCCGTTCACCAAACTGTATATCCCCGGCGCATCAACCAGTATTTTCTTAGCCCAGCGTGCGTTCAACCAGATGAAGCCGATGGAGTTCCTGATGGACCAGTACGTATCTGTTTTCGCCACGTATTATTTCAAAGGCTGGATCATGAACCGTATACCGGGCATCAACAAGCTCAAGTTACGCGGCGTAGTGAGCGTAGCGGCTATCTACGGCGGTCTGACGAAGAAGAACAACCCGTTCATTGAGACGGGTAGCGGTCTGTACGAGTTCCCGGAGAGTGCTACGTTTGACGACAAGGGCTACTGGATAGCCGGCCGTACGTCATCGCCTATCGGCAAGTTGCCGTATATCGAGATCACCGCGGGCTTTGAGAACATCCTCAAGTTCATCCGTATCGATTATGTACGTCGTATCACCTATAATGATTACGAACTACCGTTCATGGTTCAAAACGCTCAAGGCGAGATGGTACAAGCCCGCCGCCGCATCCCCGCCTGGGGACGTAACGGTGTGAAGATCACCTTCCGTTTGGCCCTTTAATCCACCTTAAAACACCTGAAGACAATGAAACGAACCCTTATCATCAGCGCTCTCCTGTTCGCAGTAACAGGACTGTACGCACAAGAGACGAAACAGAAGACGTCCCCTACTCTCGAGGGAGCTGCCGAAGCCGTGGTCAAGTGGGATACCGAGACGATGCTGGATTCATTAGACCAGGAGAAACTCCCCCGTTTAGTATCCGGCGGTGTGTTTGCGGGTGCCAACATGACGAACTTCATCATCACCCGTGACCATAACACGATGGCGTCACACCGGCGTGTGGGAGGTGAGTTAGGCGGATTTCTGGACTTCAGCCTCAGCAAACATTTCTCCATCCAGCCCCAGGTCATCTTCACGGCACACCAGAACTATTTCGCCGCTACCGACACGACCAACCGTCTGTGGTCCTTCGGCATGGAGGTTCCTATCTATTTCTTAGGCCGTTTCGGTAACATGAAGCAGGGTTACGCGCAGATAGGCGGCGGTATATTCACCCATTTCACATTTGCCTCCAACACCGGCAAATACCGGAGTGTGGATGACAGCTCCAAACCGATTGACGAACCGAAGAAAGTATCCAATACGGAAACGACGACAGAGTTCGAGTACGACTACAGCCGCTTGTACACCCTGCACAACAACCACTTCGGTATCTGCTTGATGGCGGGTTACGAATGCTCGTTCGGCATGCAGATCAATCTCCAGTACAAGATCAGTCTGTCCGACATCGCCGGTTTCTACAGCGAGATGAAAGGCCAAGCGATCGCCAATGCACTGATTTATCCTCAGTCCATCAGTCTGGTTGTCGGTTATAGGTGGAAGTAGGGGTTATGGGGACCGGTTACCGGTTACTGAAAAAGTAATTATTTCTCAGTAGTTTATCCGATAAGAGGAACGCTTCATCTTCCGAGATGGGGCGTTTTTGTGTGCTGTCCATGAGGTTGATGCCAAAGCCTTGCCAACGGCAGTCAGCGGCTCCTACGAGTGCCCGATAGGTGGGATAGATATCCATCTGGCAGGCATCTTCCGTATAACGCGGGTTGCCGGTTATAGCCGGCGAATAGATGATGAGGGGCAGGCAGTCGTCCGTCGGCGTTAAGGTACTCAACCACTCATAATCACCGTTCCTATTGGCCTTTTCATCTCTCATCTTTGATGCATAACGCTGCATTTGCCGGCGCTTCTCGCGATGGAGGATGCGATGGTCTCCGGTGAAGACGATGGTGTACTGCTGCAGCACCGGGTCGGTCTCTATCTTACGGATGAAATAGCCGAGTCCGTCATCCAGGGCATTGAAACCCCTAATGAAATTATACATCACCCAAGGCATGGACTGAGGCAGTTCCAGACGACTGTATTTCTCATTGACGAAGGGCGCATGGGTTGATTGGGTGATACACTGGATATATCTGACACCGTCATCGACGAGGCTGTCAAGTTTCTGAAAGAGGACAGTGTCTATATCGCAGTAACAGATGGTGGTGTCATAGCCGTAGGCCGGCGACATACGCGTCTGGTTCCACACGCAAGTGTCGTGCGGCAAAAGGCATACCGTGCTGTCCGGCGCCATTTTCATGACGGCCGGATAGTAATGACGCCAATAATGCAGACAAGTGGCTCCGGCATTGATGGGCAGCAGACCTGTATTGACGATCATCTGTCCGTCCGCCGAAGGCGCGCCGACTATCTGTGTATGTATCCTATTGGCGTAGAAGACATGGTCGTTATTGGTGAGACGATAGAGGTTCGGCATGATCTCCGGCGTCACCACCCAGTTCTCCAGACTCTCCAGGAGAACGATGACAAGCGGTCCGTTCAGTCGGACAGAATCCTGCCCGCTATTCAGCGCCGCCGCAATGGCCTGATCCTCCGCCGTGAGCGGACGCTCCGGCTGGATGCCGTTGATCATGAGGTGATAATCGGTGAGGATATACAGCGGCGAGTATAGGACACTGGTGGTAGCGACGGTAGTCGGGAAATGAGTACCGTAAACCGGTTCGCGGTGCTCCCGGATGAAGGGGAAGGGGTCAAAGACCGTCTTTCGGTCCGCCACATAGAGCGCTTCACCGCCGAGACGGCATACGACCGACAGGATGAGGCCCAGCGCCCACGCCCGTCCGCTGCGTTCCGTCTTCTTGACAAAGAAGAAGAGCAGGCAGAAGAGCAGCGTCAGGCCATAGAACATGAGATCAATCCCCCACTCTATATAAATGAGCACGGACCAGAAGTATCCGTGCAGGTTGCCGGACATGTTAAAGGCCTCCGCATCCAGCAGGATGCTGTTATTACGCATGTAGATGAGGTTGGCTATAAACCATGTATCCACGATGACGGAAAGGGGGATGAGCCATCGCTTGTCGCGCATCAGGAAGACAGGCGAAGCGAAGAGCATCGCCGCAGCCGCTTTGCTGAGGAGCATAGAGAGGCGCTGCCAGGCCGTAGGCTGCAGGGCCAGTTCATAGAAGGCGTAATGGTCAAAGAGCAACGTCTTGCCGAAGATGAGCAAGGCGAACAAGCCGAAGACGATCCAGTTTTGCTTATTGTTACTCATACCCGTGCGATACAGAAGCAACCCGCCATGATCAACAACACACCCACCCAGTGCAATGCGGACACGTGCTCATGGAAGATGAGCATGCCGGATATCACACTGAAGACAAATCCCAGACTGGTCAAAGGATAAACAATAGAGAAGGGGTATTTATTGAGCAGCCATAGCCAGAACACATTGGCGGCGATCAGCAGCCAGAGGCCCGTCTGCAGATAGAGGTTGAGGAACAGACGTCCGATGCAATGCCAGGTCCATGCGAACGAGTCCACGGACGCCATGCCCATCTTGAGCAACAACTGGCCTGCCACCGACATAGCCTGCTGGACCAGCATAAAGAGAAAGAGATATAAGAAATTCATAAGGAGACGAATTGATTACAGTTTATGTTTGAGCGCATACGCAGCGCGTATATCCTGATAGCGCAGGATGACCTCTTCGATCACATTCTCCCACGAACGGGAGATGGTGACAGAGGCTTTCTTGCCCACTTTCCTAATGATGTCGGGATGCTCCATGAGGTATGTTATCTCCCGTGCATAGGCCTGCGGGTCATCATCCAGAAGGAATCCGTTCACCTTGTCGCTTATACCGGCCGCAGCGGTAGCGTCAGAGAGGAGAAGAGACGGTGTATGCATCGCGGCCGCTTCGCGCACCACGAGTCCGAAGGTGTCATACAGAGAGGGGAAGAGGAAGAGGTCCGCCGCCGCATAGATACGCTTGAGACGCTCACGGTCATGGATATTACCGAGCAGGGTCACCTTGCCAGACAGGCCCAGGCGGCTGATACGCTGTCTAATCTCCCGCACAGCATAGCCGGTACCGACCATGAAGAGGTGGAAAGGATGCTCCTTGATGAGCGCCAGGGAATCGAGGATGAACCCGATGTTCTTCTCCCATATATGCTGGCCCACGAAGAGCAGCATGGTCTCATTGGGCTCCATACCCAGCTCCTCTCGCATCTCGGCGCGCATGGCCTCTATCTGCTTGACCGGCGTGGAGAAATCATTACCGTTCTCCACGACCTCCACGTGACCTTTATAGCCGTACTCACGAAGTGTCTGCTCCACCGCCGCCTGCGGGATCCAGACCTCATCCGCCAGTTCGAAGAACCGGATGATACGCTTCACCATCCAATCGACCACCTTCGGGTTCTTCACATTATGCTCAAAATCCTGACGGTACTTGGAATGGAAAGTAGCGACAAGCGGTATGTTCTGTTTTCTGGACGCCCGGAGCGCAAGGTCACCGGTGGTAAAAGGACAGTGGGCGTGCACAATCTCGAACTGCATCTTGCTCCACTGACGCCAGAAGGAGAGGGATGAATAAGGGAGTCCGAGACGGTAAGGATGACGGAAAGGAATCGGAATAGAAGGATACCGATATATAGGATAAGGCGCTGCATCTATCACGGCATCCGAATTCGGAGCATAGGGAGTGACGACCGACACCTCGTGTCCCTTCTCATGTAACCAATAGGCATAGTTCTGCGCCGTGAGGGCGACTCCATCCAAGATAGGAGGAAAATTATCATTGAAGATTCCAATCATATCATTTACCATTTGGCCATTTATCATGTACCATTTATAAATGGGCTGCAAAGGTACAAAAAAATTCCCACATATACAAATGTATGCGGGAATTTTTTCTTTTTTTCTTCTTTTTTACGGCAATGCAATCAGTTTACCGGAAGAGATGATCTTGGAACCAGCCTCCACGAAGGAATAGAAATACACCTGTCTCGGAATGAGGTCCACAATGAGACCTGAACTCGGATCTATGTCCACGTTGAGCAGCACATCCTCATCCCATCCGTCCTTGACCACATCCACCGAGTTGGGTTCGGCATCGGGCACCACCTGATAATATACCAGATGTCCGTTCCGGTCATGGAGGACGAAGGTGACATCCTTCCGGATAGTAGCCACGAACAGTTGGGTTGATCCGGGTATTCGGCGCAGGAAGATGCTCTTCGGAGTGGGCGTGAGGGCATCATCAATAGTCGATTCCTTGAAGAAGACGCGGTAAACGCGCTCCGAACCGTCCTGCGCCGTACAATAGATGACGGTAGTGTCATTGACCCCCTTCTCCGTGATGGACACTTCGGCATTCTCAGAGAGGGCCTCCGCCGTCACTTTCGGCGTAGCGGTCGAACCGTTCCTCAGAATATACGTATAGAAGGTCTCTTCGGGATCGAAGTCCTGGATCTCGAGCGAATCCAGCCAGATCATAGCCAGTTGGTTGACCGTATCCTTGCCGACTATCTGCTGTATGGAATAGGTATTCCGGGTCTTGTCATCCTGTGCAGTGATGACGATGCGGATGATGCCGTCTTCATCCATGAAGATGGTATCCTTGGCGAGCGGGTCACTCTTCACCCACTGCACGCTGTCCACCGTGACGAAGTCAGAGGCATCCGAACCGAAGGGATGGCGGTAGGTGTAGTCCATCACCTTTGCCTGGAAGTCCTTGACGGACACGCCCTTGATGCGGAGGTCTGTCAAGTAGGCATCATCGTTCATCGTGAAGCGGAAGGTGAAGACGTAGGGTGTGCCTTCGTCTCCGTTCTGTGCGATGACGGTCACGGATACCTGTATCTCCGTCTTGGATATCTTCGTGCGCGTGATGAGGGTATCCTGCTCGGGTTCGGACAGGATGATCTTCATATCCGGCAGGCATGCCTCCGTCGCTTCGGTAACGGCCGAGTCATAGGGCATGACGATGGTGTAATCGTACACCTCGGGATCAAAGCTATAAAGGGAAACCGGCATTCCATCCTTCGTGATCTGAATATCCTTGAGGGTGGTTACGTCGGACAGAACCCTCTCGAACACCATCGTATAGGTGTTGGTAGTGCCGTCTTCCGCCCATACATCGACGAGGACGGTGTCTTCGATGACGCGTATCTCATAGGTCTGCACGTCCTCTTTCTTGATGACAGAGACGACAGGTATATCCGTCTTCCATGATATCTCCACTTTGTAGTTGGTACGCTCGGAGTCGAAGTTAGCCAGCGGTTTGCCGCCTAACATGATCATGTTGAGCGTAGCATCCGAGGACAGTTCCACCGGATAATGGATGGTATATGTACGCATCTTACCAGTAGCGGCCGTGACGGATACCAGCGATTTATAGAGGAGGGACTTGCCGCTGAGCGAATCCTTGGTCTGCGAAACGACCACGGTCTGTGCGTCATCCCCGGTGATGTACTCCACGAGGGGCAGTTCGCCTTCGAGCGCCGCGGCTTCGGAGGCTGTGAGCTGATAGTAATACTCCACTGTATTGGCGTCAAAGCCCGGCAACTGCTTCTGATCCACAAAGATCATCTGCAGGGTGTCGATATCCGATTTGAGGATGGTGTAGGACACGGTGTAGGTGTTCTTCTTTCCACTTTCGGCGGTCACCATTATCTGGCGTACAAGCGTAGACGGCGTAGCTTCCGCAGTGTCCATCAGCACGGTCTGCCAGTCATCGGCTTCCTCCCATCCCAGTTCCGGGAAGGCAATCGTGCCAACGGGCAGCGAACGTGTGTAATAGAAGACAGACGGTTCAAAATCCTCCATCTTCACGCCGTCCTCATATATCATGGCCAGTGTGTCGGCATCCGACTGCGTGAAATGGAACACCACAACATAAGTGTTCGAACGTGTGCGGTCTTCGGCCTGTACGACGATGGTCGCCTGCAGCTTGTCCATATCCATGTTGACCGGCTGGATGAGCTGTGCTCCTTCACTCTTCTGTGCCGCCACCTCCGGCAGTTCATGGGTGCCGACCGGCAGGTCTATCTGATAGAAGAAGTTCGCCGGATCAAATCCCGGAACGGAATCGCCGTTGAGGTAGATCATGGCCAAGTCGGCATTCGTGGAGAGCGGCACGAGGAACCGGAGCACGTAGGTGTTGTGTGTCACTCCGTCCACAGCCGTCACATCCAGCAGGATGGAGTCTTTCTTCTGTGTGATCTCGACGGTCTGACCGTCCATCTTGAGTTGCGCGCTGACCTCCGGAAGGACTGTCGAACCGGAAGGCAGGTTGATGTCATAACTGTTGTTACCGCCATCGAAGCGCAGGTCGGGATTGAGTGCACGCTCGAAGTCCACGAAGGTATAACCGTTGAGCAAGATCTCCGCCAGCTGGGCATCGTTCGACTGGTTCTCCTTGTAGAGTTCCACCAGATAATCCGAGGATGTACCATCTTCGGCCGTCACATGGAGGGTGTATTGATATATCTGTCCCTCCTTGACCACAGTCTTCTGCACGGAGACGGTCTGGAATCGGTCATCGGAACGATAATCGACCTCCACTTCGTCATTCTTGAGCGAGACGGAGTAGAAATGCCGTCCTCCCTCAAAATGATCGAGGGCTTCGCCGTTGATTGTGATACCGCTCAAGTTGGAGCAATGGCTCTTCTCCGCCTCAACGGAAAGCGTGTAGTACTTGGAGTCCTTGCCATCCTGGCTGAGGACAGTGATGACGGTCTGGTCGCCGTTCATCTGACCGGCCTCGAGGGTGATGGTCTGTCCGTCGTGTCCGGCTACATAGATCACATCCGGCATCTTGGGCTGCACGCGCTTGATGCCGTCAGCCGGCAGCGGCAGCACCACCGTATAATCCGTTTGTGCCGGGTAGAAATCCTCCAGCTTTTCACCATCCAGCATGATTGCCGAGAGGGAGGCGTCCGAGCTGAGCGGTTTGGTCACTTTGACGGTATAGGTCTTGGTGGCAACGCCGTTGGGTGCGGTCACAACGGTGGTGTACTGTGCACCGCCGTCGATGGTCTGGACGGTGGTAGCCAACTGCTGTCCGTCGATAGCGTTGAGGAAGGAGAGCACAAGCGTGGTGTCAGAGAGCAGTTCGTAGTTCAGTTCACTGGTGATGAAGTCCCCGTAATTCTCTCCGCCCACCGTGAATCCGGCCAGTCCGGCATTATCGGAGAGCGTGGTGGTATAGGTCCATGTATAGGTCTTGCCGGTGCCGGGAACGGTCCATGTCATCTGTGTCGGCGACTGGATGAAGACTACGGAATCCGAAGCCTGCTGACGGATGAAGGAGATGTGATCAGACGGTCTATCCGCCTCCATGCTCATCTCCGCCCCACCGAATCCGGTGATGACATTGTCTCCGCGGCTGAACTCGGTGATCACACCCGAAGGCGTCACCTCAGGCGGCAGGCAGGTAATGGTGTAGGTTCCCTGTGCTCCGTTCTCCGCCGTGACGGTGATCACACCGTTGAGCAAAGAGACAGTCTGGCGGTCGGAGAGCTTGTCGAACGAGATGATGGGCAGACGCTCCGCAGTCAGTTCGTAGGTACGGGTCTCGGCCTCAAAGGTGACCCCGTCCGCCGTGATGTTCGCCAGTGTGGTGGCATCGCTGAGGTTCGTGGTGAACTTGACCGTGTAAACCGTGGATGTACCCTTCTCCGGTTTGACGGTGACGGTCATGGTGGAGTCGGCAGGGTTGAAGGACGTAGTCACTGTCTGCAAGGATGACGCCGGTACAGGCTGCATATCCGGCAGGTTGCGACGCGTGGAAGGCAGCACAACCGAGTAAGCCGTTTGGGCGGGTGTGAAGCCGGTTATCTGCGCACCGTCCACGAGCAGGTCCGCGAGTTGGTTCTTGGTATCCAAGGGGCGCTTGACCTCCAGGGTATAGTCCGTATAATCGGTGCCGTTCTCCGCATAGTTACGGATGGTGGCCTTGCGTACGCTGTAGTTACCGGAGACGGTCGGCGTCTTCCATGTCACTTGCGGCGCCTGGTCCGCCACCTCGCCGGTGAAGACGAGGACGGGTTTCTCTATCCGCTCCGGGTCTGTCAAGGTGGCAGAGAAAGCCTTGTCGGTCAGTGTGGCAGCGATGCCGTCCACGGTCAGGCCAGTCAGGGTGTGATTGTAGGAGAACTTCATCCAATCGACCAACATCTCCGCCGCCGTCGAAACGAGCGGGTTACCGGTCGTACCATCGATCTGATAGTACGAGTTCAACACTATATTGAGCAAGGTGGGATCACCCGCGGCGGCATTGGCTTCCGCCAGGTCAAAGGTATAGGTGGTGTAATCCGCCGTCTCGGAGTTATTCCACTCCAGTGTCTTCTCTCCGTCCGCACCGGTGAGGGTATACTGGATCTGGTTATTACCACTCACTTTCTGGGACTTATAGTTGATCTGCATGATGTCCGGGCTGTTGTGGAACGAGATACCTCCGGTAATGGAGAAGGAAGTACCGCCTGCCACCGCCCATGAGCCGGTTATATTACCCAGCGTGAGGAAGCCCGGTATGTTACCACCGCCCGGCGTGCTGTATTTCGATTTCAGATCCACTATACCCGCATCACTCTGCGTACATATCTGATCGGGGTCGAAAGTGAAGAAGCCGGTGTGTGTTCCCAGGGCATCGGTGACCGTTTTCCAGCCGGAAGGCTTCTGCGCATCGGTGTACACCTCCGCAGTCTCCCAGTCGGTGAATTCCATGTTGGGCACTTGTTCAGCGATGTAGTAATACCACACATTATAGATATTGGTGCGGTCTCCGTATGTCACCTTGGCCTGCCAATGCTTTGAGGTCTGGTCGATGATATCGATCTCGGCGCCCTTGGCCAGGGTATATTTGAGGCTCGGTTTCTTATATTCGTCGGTCGCCGTAAAGGGCACGATATAGGCGAACTGCTCGGCGTTGAAACCGGGGATGGTGACGCCGTTGACCTTGATGTCCGAGAGCACTGCAGGGTCAGCCGTCAGGACAACCGGCGTGAGGGTATAGACCTCATCCGCCACGGTGTCGTTGTTGGCCTTGACGGTGATGACGGTAGGCGCATTGACGCCTCCGGGCTGGATGAAGACGGTCTGCTGCTCGTAGGCTTTCTCATACTCGACGGTCATCGAGCGGGCGCCGAAGGGCAGTTCGATATCAAAA